>Ga0192242_10042_pt1 | contig 60684 bp, 37 predicted proteins | sample Koala_Koa27_J3_FD_131235 | JGI IMG/M metagenome (GOLD analysis project Ga0192242, IMG submission 131235) | Enriched cells from koala feces incubated with labeled cellulose particles, San Francisco Zoo, California, United States - Koala_Koa2-7_J3 ...
AAGAACTGGAAGGCTATAAGTGCCTGTTTTTCAATAAACAATTAAAAAAAGATCACAGTTATGTTGAAACGACTAAAATCAGTCAGTATGATGCTGCTCCTCATGGGAGCCTCTACCGGGGCAGCATTTGCGGTTACCAATCATGGTGTAACCGATGCTAAAATCACACAACAGAGTGGGGTATGTAAAGGCGTCGTGAAAGACGCCACTGGAGAGACTATCATTGGAGCGTCCGTAGTAGTAAAAGGAACTACGAATAGAACAATCACCGGTATTGACGGTGACTTTTCATTGAGCAATGTTAAAGAGGGAGATATTATTGTTATCTCTTTCGTAGGTTATCAGACCCAAGAAGTTAAATGGAATGGGCAATCTCTCAATGTAACCCTACTGGATGATACCCAGACTTTGGACGAAGTTGTAGTTACTGCAATGGGTATCAAGAAGGATGCCAAAAAGTTGGGTTATGCTGTTAGTTCTGTAGGTTCTGATGAACTGGTTAGAACAGGTGCTTCCAACTTTGCTTCGGCAATGTATGGTAAGGCTTCAGGTGTACGCATACAGGCAGCTCCTGGTAGCGGGACTTCTTCTGTTTCTATTTCGGTACGTGGCCTAAGTTCTATCACGGGTACCACTCAGCCGCTTATCATTATGGATGGTGTGCCCATTCACAATGGTGATGCCAACAATAAAGATTATTGGAGTAGCCAACGTGTAGAATCAAATGGTTTGGTAGACATCAATCCGGAAGATATTGAGAACATTTCAATCTTAAAAGGCGCAGCCGCTTCTGCACTTTATGGCTCAGAGGCTGCTAACGGTGTAGTAATGATTACGACCAAGAGCGGTAAAGGATCGAAAGGTGTAAATGTGGATTTCAGTGCCAATGTGAGCATGGAGAAAATTGCCTATATGCCTAAGATTCAGAAAGAATATGGCCCGGGTTACGATAATGCCTTGGTTGCCTCTAATGGTACTGATTATGAAAAACAGAACGGTGGCTTTTACCAACGTCAGGATATGAACGGCAATATGGTTCACTCAGTAAGAAATACCTATTACACTTGGGGACCTAAGTATGACGGACAAGATGTTTACTACTTTGACAACACGTATCGTCCATATAGTCCTATTGACCATAATCAGTGGAATGATATTTTCCGTACAGGTTGGAATCAAACATATAACTTGGCTGTCAGTTCAGCCGGCGAGAAGAACAATGTCCGTTTCTCTTATACCTATAATGACATTCAGTCTACACAGTTGAATTCTAACAACAACAAGCACAACTTTGCATTGAACGGATCAACAAACGTTACCAAGACTATCAAATTGGATTATTCTGCCAGCTATATGCGTCAGCACATTCAGAATCGTGCTTATCGTATCAACCAGCTAGTATGTAATTATGGTGGTATGTTTGGTGGATTCACTGATTTGGCTTATCTGCGTGACCATACAGTAACCAGTATGGGCTATATGAATGTAACAAACGGATCTGAAACTTTGACTCCGGATGAAGCATTTGCTTTCGGATGTCTTGGATCTTACAATTTGATTGACAGATATTTGTGGAATGTATTAAAGAAAGATCAGATTGAAAATAACAATCGTTTCATTGGAAGCGTAACTCTTAGTTGGAACATTACCGACTGGTTGACTTTGAGAGGTCGTATCTCCACCGATGTAACTTCCAATGAAATTGAAAACCAAGACCATACGGAAAAACCGAACAGCTTTAGCTCAAACGGAACTTACACCGGTGCTTATGGGTTGAGAAACAATAAATATGAAATTTATTATGGTGATATTATGTTGATGTTTGACAAGACATTTGCTGAAAAACATAATATTACAGCCAATATAGGTTGGTCTGGACGTCAGGAATCTTACTATGAATCCAATGTTTCAACCGATGGAGGTCTTTCTCAGGAAAACTGGTTCCACTTGAATGCTTCTACTTTGAAAGCTAAATCGGAGATGAGTAAACAGAATATGCAGAAAACTGCTATGTTTACTACTGTATCTTATGGTTATGACTCTTGGGGTTACTTGGAAGGAACCGCACGTCAAGAAAAGATTTCAACACTGGCAAAAGGAAATAACTCTTTCTTTTATCCGTCTATCAATGGTAGCGTGATCTATACAGAGCTTTTGAAAGACAAAAAACCATCCTGGTATGACTATGGTAAAGTCCGCGTCAGCTATGGTATTGTAGGTAATGCTCCGGCTATTTATTACGCAACTCAAGGTTACGAGCAGGGTAACTTCTCCGGCTATGTATATAATACGATTGATACAGCATTAGGAAATAATGACATCAAGCCGGAAAAGAAATATGAGTTTGAAGTGGGATGGGAAAATAAATTCTTTGGAAACCGTTTGGGATTCGAACTCTCTTACTATTATAATGATGTAAAAGACCAGATTCTGAAAACAACAACAGCAGCTTCACAAGGTGGTAAAACCATGCTGATGAATGTGGGTGAACTAACCAATAGTGGTTTGGAAATCTCTGCATACGGTACTATTATTCAGAATAGAGACTGGAGATGGGATTTGCGTGGAAATGTTGCTTTCAATAAGAATAAGATTAAAAAAATTGGCAGATGGTCTTGACCGTCTGGAACACCTGACAGTGGATAATGGCGCTGCCGTACTGGAATCACACGTAGGAGAGTCAATGGGTGACTGGTATGTTTATGGAACAGTGAAAGATGAGCATGGCAATAAAATTGTAGACAGCAATGGTCTTTACAAAGTAGATTATACAACTCGCCAAAAGGCAGGTAATGCTATGCCGAAATTAACCGGTGGTATTTCCAGCTCTTTGAGCTATAAGAGCTTCACGCTGGATGCAACAGTCGATTTCCGTATTGGGGGTAGTGTGCTGAACTTACCTTATCAATATATGAGGGAAATTGGTAACTTGGAAGCAACATTAGCCAACCGTGATCCGAAACATGGCGGTTTGACTTACTATTGTGATGGCAATGACTTAACAGATCCAAGCAAGCGTCACCTGACTGACCAACCTGTTGGTTCTACTGTAAACGGTTGTACCGTATATGGTAATGGTGTAATTCAGCCGGGTGTGAAAGAAGACGGCTCTCGCAATGATATTATTGTTACTGCCGGTGAAACTAACTATAACCAATATGGTTGGGGATACTCTGGTAATATTACTTATGAAAATGCGATCCAGAAGAATACATATTTCAAACTTCGTGAAGTTAGCTTGAGTTACACACTTCCAAAGTCTCTGACCAAGAAGTTTGCTTGCAACAACTTATCAATATCTATTTATGGACGTAACTTATTCTACTTCTATAAGAGTTTGAAAGAATTTAACTCAGAGGCATCTGATGGTACATCTTGGATTTATCAGGCACAAGTTGGAGGCTCAACCGCAACAACCAGAACTTTCGGTGCTTCTTTGCGTGCTAGTTTCTAATGATTTTAACCGGATTAAAACCAATATTAAATAGTATAAAGATGAAAAAAATATATTCAATCATTCTAGGATGCGTAGCGGGTTTTGCCCTAGTATCTTGCTCTGACGACAGTTATACAAGCAAATACGATGATCCTAGTAAAACAAAAGTCGTATCCTGCGACAAGGTGTTGACAGGGGTTTTCAAGGCAGGTAATACCTGGCTGAATCCTATTTACTATCGCTATTATGTACAGTCTACTACTTCGGGCATGTTCTCTCAAGTTATTGGTTCCACCAATTCAAGAGGGCGGTATATGGGTGCCGGTACCGGGTACTACAATACTCGCTGGCAGGATTTCTATGATATGTTATCACAATACAGATTACTGGAGAAAACTTATAATGAATTGGATCCTGGTAATCAAGAATTAAATAAGCTTTATTTGATCATTGGTCGAAGTGTAATGCAGCAGCAGTTGAGTGAAATGTTGAGTTTGTTTGGAAGCTTACCATATAGCCAGGCTTCTACATTATGGTATACCGGCGACTATGCAGGTTCTAAACCGGCTTATGATAAAGACACTGATCTTTATAAGACTATTTTAGATGACCTGAAAGATGCTAATAACTATCTGCAAACCGGAAATATAAAATCGTCGACTATTGCCCAGCTTGCCATTCAGGATTTCGTAAACAAAGGAGATCTTACACTTTGGAGAAAATACATCAACTCTTTACGTTTAAGAGTTGCGTTGCATTTGGCATCTAATGGCGAACTGGCTGCTACTGCACAGGCTGCTATTCAGGAAATGTTAACTGACCCGGATACTTATCCGATGGTAGACAACAATAATGAAATGACTACTGTATCTCCGGATAATGACAAACTTAATTTCCAGGATGAGATAAACAGAGCTATTGAAAATTCAAGCTACAACCGTGCTTCTGGAGCTATGATGCGTGCCCTCAATGTATCTGCTGATGGTAGCTATGAGAATGCAGACCCACGTTTGCCGGTTTTGTATGATCCTAACCCGGATGATAAATATATCGGCTTGGATCCATCTGAAAGATTAAGTGATCAAGATGCAAATACCAGTTACATTTATCAGGGAAGTACAGCTAAGTATTATGCTGCTCTTGATACAGCGACCTTTACCCGTAACTCCGGTCTGCCGGGCTTATGGATGTCTGCTGCTGAAGTTTCTTTTGGAAAAGCTGAAGCTTATGCTATGGGGTGGGCTGGCTCTGTAAATGCAACTAAAGCCAAAGAAGCATTCATAGAAGGTATGATACAATCTACAGACTTTTATTACCAGTTGAATTCGACGGGGACTTACCGCAAGGCAATTAGCAAACCGTCAGATGCAGTGATTAGAGCTTATGCTGAAAGTCAATGGGATGAATCGAATATGCAAAAGTGTATTATCACTCAAAAATGGGTTAACTTTGGAATGTACAATGAGTTGGAAGCATGGAACTGTGTTCGCTGTACTGGATATCCTGAACTTCAGTTTAAGAGAGATCTAACGTCAGTAGACACTCCTATTGTTCCGAATCGTTTGAAGTATGCGAGTGATGAAGTGAATTATAATACAGCCAATTATAATGCAGCAACCAACAATGGTAGTACTGATACTTGGAGTGCTAAATTGTTTTGGATGAAAGATACTTGGTATACTGAAATAGCAGGAGAGTAATTTTTTAAAAGACTTTTCATGAAAGAGGGGATGGTTAAACATCTCCTCTTTATTCATTTTATAAAAGCGCAAGCTATATTTGCAAAGATGACAAAACAACCGTAACTTTACCCGAGAATTTGAAAAATGAATAAATATTGTTTTATGAACTACTTAAAGAAATTATTGGGATGTATAGCGTGTACAACTCTCGCGCTGAGTGTAAATGCGCAGGAACAAGTACAGGGCTTTGTACACAAGCAATCGGAGGCAACAGACTATGTATGGCCTACCGACCAACAAGTATTGGAAAAACTGGATAAGTGGCAGGACCAAAAGTTCGGTGTATTGTTTCATTGGGGGCTGTATTCTGTTCCCGGTATTGTAGAATCGTGGTCTATCTGTTCGGAAGACGTAGACTGGATTTCACGTAAGAAGAATCTTTCTTACGATGACTATAAGAAGTGGTATTGGGGCTTGAAAGATTCTTTGAACCCGGTAAACTTCAATCCCGAACAATGGGCGGATGTGATGCAGGATGCGGGAATGAAATACATGATTTTCACCACAAAGCATCACGATGGCTTCTGCACATTTGATTCTAAATATACAGATTTCTCGGTAGCCAACGGACCATTCAAGAACAATCCACGCAAGAATGTAGCTTACCATGTATTTGATGCTTTCCGCCAAAAAGGATTCATGATGGGATGTTACTTCTCTAAGCCGGACTGGCATTGCGAATGGTTTTGGAATCCGTATTTTGCCACTCCCAACCGTAATATTAATTACAAGAAAGACCGCCATCCCGAATGGTGGAGAAACTATCAGGAATTTACCAAGAATCAGTTGAATGAATTAATGACCGATTACGGGAGTTTCGATATTCTTTGGCTGGACGGCGGCTGGGTGAAAGGCGATGATATTGACTTGGACGGCATCTTAAAGAAAGCACGCCAAACGCACCCGGGTTTGATCTCCGTAGACCGTAGTATCCGTGGAAAGAATGAAAACTATCAGACTCCGGAACGTGGTATTCCCGAAACACAACTGGATTACCCTTGGGAAAGCTGCATTACTTTGAGCAATGACTGGGGTTGGGTACCCAATGCTCCTTTCAAATCTCCGCAAAAGGTGATTAATATCCTGACTGAGATCACTGCCAAAGGTGGTTGTCTGTTATTGGGAGTAGGTCCTACCCCTGACGGTGTGATAGAAGCTGAAGTAGTGAAACGTCTGCACGAAGTAGGTAACTGGCTGAGAACGAATGGAAAGGCTATTTACAATACCCGTACCACCCCGGTATATCATGATGGTAATGTATGGTTTACTGCCGATAAGGACGGAAAGACCTTATATGCTATTTATGCATTGCCCGAAGGTGAGAATTTGCCTGAAACAATAGAATGGGCCGGCAACATTCCCAGTGGCAAGATGACTTTGCTGAAGGGTAACAAGAGTCTGAAATATTCTCGTGATGGAGAAAAAGTAAAGGTTACATTGCCCAAAGGTCTTAAAAATGAACCGATTGCATTGCAATTTAAAATGAAAAAGTAATGCGATTAGCATTATAAGTAAGCAGAAAATAGCTTCACCTTCTTTCAAAAAGGAGCTGAAGCTATTTCTGTTTATTAGCTTCTTTCCCCCCTATGCTATAGTTACTCCTAAAGACTCTCAAATCTTAAACGACCTGTTTCAAAAGGATTTTGAGATATTCTTATGTCAAAGTTCTAATGATTTATTTATTGCCTTTTGCTTTATATATGCTATTGAGTTTATAATAAGGAAGATACGGTTATCTGAAGTGTCATGATAAATGCCGTTTCTATATGAATAGGTAAATGGTAGATTCTCGGTAGAAATCCCTGTCCTAAAACCAAGCCAGATAGATCAGAATAGAGATTCTTTATTTTTTATCGCTTTCAATGTACTATTGAAAATCAGCACATTACGCCATTCTCCAGTTCTGGAAGAACTAGAAGGGTGTAACTCCCTGATTTTCAATAAACAAATTAAAAAAAATCACAGTTATGTTGAAACGACTAAAATCAGTCAGTATGATGCTGTTTCTAATGGGTGCCTCTACCGGAGCAGCATTTGCGATTACTAATCCCGGTGTGACCGATGTGAAAATCACACAGCAGAATGGGATATGTACAGGTGTGGTAAAAGATGCCACAGGTGAGACGATTATCGGAGCGTCCGTAGTAGTAAAAGGAACTACGAATGGAACAATCACCGGTCTTGACGGTGACTTCTCACTAAGTAATGTAAAGAAGGGAGATATTATTCAAGTTTCTTTTGTGGGATATATCACTCAGGAAATTGCCTGGGATGGAAAATCAATCAATATCACATTGAAAGATGATACCCAAACTTTGGATGAAGTGGTAGTAACTGCCCTCGGTATCAAACGTCAGTCCAGATCATTGGGTTACTCTACCACTCAGGTAGCAGGTGAAGAGTTTACTTTGGCCCGTGATCCCAACGTGGGTAACGCACTTTCCGGAAAGATTGCCGGTGTTAGTGTAGCAGGTAATGCTACTGGTTCAGGAGGTTCATCACGTGTTATTATCCGTGGTAATGCTTCTTTGACCGGAAACAACATGCCGCTTTATGTGGTGGATGGTGTTCCTTTTGATAATACAAACCAAGGTTCTGCCGGTCAATATGGCGGTATTGATATGGGTGACGGTTTGAATAATATCAATGCCGATGATATTGAAAACATTCAGGTATTGAAAGGCGCTGCTGCATCTGCACTGTACGGTTATCGCGGTGGTAACGGTGCTATCCTTATTACAACCAAAAGTGGTAAGAAGGGCAAAGGTATGAGTGTTGAAGTAAATAACAACTTGACATTCAATGCCATCTATGACCAGCGTGACTTCCAAAAAATATTCGGACAAGGTTCTGATGGAAAGCGTCCTATGGACAAGCAAGCGGCTATCGATTCTGATAGAAGCAACTGGGGTGAAGCCATGGATGGTGGAAATGCAGTTAACTTCTTGGGTCAGAATTACAAGTATTCATATATCGATAACTTCGATAACTTTTATCGCACAGGTGTTACCAACTCATCTTCTATCGCCATTTCCGGTTCTGACGAGAAAGTGACTTACCGTTTCGGTGTGACTAATAATATGGAAAAGAGTATTCTGCCTAACTCAAATAACCGACAGGTGGGTATGAATATGAACACCACTTACGATATTCTCAAGAACTTGCATTTCATTGTAAATGCCAACTACGTGTTCGAGAAATTTAAAGGTCGTTCCAATCTGTCTGATGCCAATGGTAATACCAATGCAGCAATTTTGTGGCATGCCAATTCATTCAACATTCGTTGGATGGAACGTGGCAGTGAAACAGCCGATTGGGGTACTACTGCCGATGGCAAAGAAATGCTTTCGGGAAACAGTGTTTACTTCAATAACCCTTACTGGTTGCAGTATCGCAAGACCAATGATGCCAGAAAGAACCGTCTGACCGGTGCCATGACTTTGAAGTGGGACATTCAAGATTGGTTGTACATACAGGGTGCAGTTCAGCGTGACGGTTACAACCTTGAGTTCAAGCAGGTTCAACCCATTGGCGCAGCTGCCGATCCTAATGGTTTCATGACTGAATATCAAAAGACCTATTATGAAATGAACTACAATTTCTTGCTCGGTTTTGACAAGACATTCAATGATTGGTCTGTAGGTGCCACCATGGGTGGTAACAAGCAAATCAATACCATGAAGCAATATTACCCCACTAATGGTGGTCGTCCTTTCGTGGTAGACGGTTTGTGGTCAGTGAACAACCTTGACCCCACAGATACACGTGCAGAAATAGGTTACTCACAGTATAAAGTAAACTCGCTTTATTTCACTGCCGACTTCGGATGGAAGAATCAGGTGTTCTTGAACGTAACAGGACGTAATGACTGGTTCTCTACCCTGTCACCGGACAATAACAGTTATTTCTATCCTTCTGTTACTGCATCATGGGTATTCACAGATACTTTCAAGACACCCGAATGGTTTACTTTTGGTAAAATCCGTGCTTCTTGGGCAATGGCATCCAACGGAACCAGTGCATATCAGAATATGATGACTTACAAAGTTCGTAATTATAAGATTAATGGTCAGCAGGTGGTTACCGTGAATAACAACACTTATCCTAATCCGGATTTGAAACCGGTAGAGATTACGGAAAAAGAAATCGGTTTGAACCTGTCATTCTTCCAAAGCCGTTTGAACTTCGATATGGCGTATTATATAAAGGATACAAAGGATGATATTGCTCAGGTTTCTACTTCCAGTGCCAGTGGTTTCGGTTCTAGAATTATGAATGTGGGTAAGATACAGAATAGGGGATTTGAGTTCATGGTAGATGGTACTCCGATAAAGAATGCCAACTTTATGTGGAACACTACATTCAACTTTGCATTGAATGATTCAAAAGTAAAATTCCTGGGTGAAGGTGTAGAACGTCTGGCTATTGATGTTGCTACTTCTAACATCGGTTCTGTTGGTATCTATAATGTGGTTGGTTCATCTTATGGTGAAATCATCGGTTATAAATACAAACGTGACGACAAGGGCAACTTGCTGTTGAAAGACGGTATGCCGCAGAATAACGGTGAACAGGTAAGCCTTGGAAATGGTGTTTATAAGTATACCGGTGGATGGCATAATACTTTGAAATATAAGAATATCTCTTTGGCATTCTTGGTTGACTTCAAATTTGGCGCTAAATTGTTCTCGGGAACAAACTACATGGCATATAGTAATGGTATGCACAAAAATACATTGCAGGGACGTACCACAGAAGCTCCTAACCAAACTTATGTATTCCCGGGTATTGACGAAGCAACCGGTCAGCCTAGCACAACGGCTGTAAGAGCTTACAGTTATTGGGGTAAAATTACAGATCAAAACATTGCAGAAGAATTTACTTATGATGCAAGTTTCGTGAAATTGCGCGAATTGTCTCTTAGCTATGAATTCCCTACAAGTGTCCTTTCTAAGTTGAAAGTAGTAAAGGGATTGCACGTATCATTAATCGCACGTAACCTTTGGACAATTATTAAGCATACCGACAACATTGATCCGGAAGCTGCATATAATAATGGTAACGGTCAAGGTCTTGAACTGAACGGTTATCCTTATACACGTAACATCGGTTTCAATGTTAATCTTAAATTCTAAACAAATAAGGACTTACTAATATGAAGAAATATATTAAAAATACATTTGCCGCACTGTCTTTGATGGCGGTGGCAACGAGTTGTGGTGACTTTGGCGATACTAATATCGACCCGGAGCACTTGAATGAAGGCAATGTGCCCTATGTAATGGTTTTCACCAATGCCCAACATCAGGCGTTAGGTTCTGACTGGGATGTTTGGCGTAACGGCTTGATCTATTTGTCCCAGTGGAACCAGCATATCGCTGCCGGCGGATGGTGGTGGAGCTATGGCATTAATGCTTATGAAAATAGTTATACTGCCTCTTACTGGGGATCGGTTTTAAGTGGTGGCGACCGTGGAGCTATCCGTGACATTCAGACTGTTATTGCTCAGTGGAAGGATAATCCGGCTATGGAGCAGAATTATCAGATTGCCCGCATTGTCCGTGCATACATCTTCCATCGCCTGACTGACCTTCATGGGGATATTCCTTATAGCCAGGCCGGTCAACCCAAGGAGTTCTCTTATCCTAAGTATGATAAGCAAGAAGATATTTATAATGATCTTTTAAAAGAATTAGATGAGGCTCAGGCTAACTTAGGCAGCGGAACAGCTTCTATGGGTGCGCAAGATCTTTATTATAATGGCGATGTGTCCAAATGGAAGAAGTTTGCCAACTCACTGATGTTGCGTGTTGCCATGCGTTTGACTAAAGTGAATGCAGCCAAAGCTCAGGAATATGCAGCAAAAGCATACAGCAATGGTGTTATAACTGAAACAGCTGATAACTGTCGTTTGAACCATGCCGGTGGCGTAACAACTAATGATTCCAGTGAACCTTACGCAAAGATTATCATACATGAAGATCCGGGAGTGGCTTATATCAACAAGACTTTTATTGATGCTTTGACATCAATGAATGATCCGCGTATTCCTTTGATTATGGCTGTTTATCCTGACACTTATGAAGCTAAGGATGTAGATCCTGCAGATCCTGCCCTCTCTGCACCGGAGAAACAAAAAGGTCTGATTGGTTTCTTTAGCATGGGACCTACTTCAAGTTATTCTATCAAGAAGTACTATCCTGAGGAATATACGGATGAGGTATTGTCGAATACAGCCAGTCCTAATTATTATAAGAAGACTCACTCACAGCCTAATCGCTCTACTTATGGGGATCCTACAGGACCTACATTTGTTTGTACGGCTGCACAAACTAACTTGTTGTTGGCAGAAGCAGCTTACCGCGGCTGGATTAACGGTAGTGCCGAGAGTTTCTATAATGCAGGTGTTCGTTGTGCCATGGAGCAGTTCTCTCAATACCCCAGTGCGAATGCCAAAACCCTTTATAATACGTATTTGACAAGCAGTGCTGTCAATGATTATTTGACTGCTAATGCTTATAATTCATCAAAGGCTTTGGAACAAATCAATACACAGTATTGGATTACTTGCTTCTTTGATGAATACGAAACTTATGCAAACTGGCGTCGTTCCGGATATCCGGAATTGAAAGAAAGAGGTTCTGCTCATGATAATTGGAGCGACTTGGGTCAATATGGTCCTGATATCGTTCGTCGTTTCCCTTATCCGTCATCAGAACTTCAAATCAATTCTACTAATTATTTGGAGGCTTTGGGTAGAATGGGATTGACTAATGAAAATGATTTCAATAACACTCGTGTTTGGTGGGATGCTAAATAATAAGCATATCCAATAGAATAGTGTAATATCTTGGTAAAGAAGACTGTCGGAGGTTCTTATGTGACTTTCGACAGTCTTTTTCATGAATATAAAATATGGATCAGGGGTATTTATTCACAAAGGGGAGTATTATTGATAATGTATCTTTTTATTGCAAATAAACTTATTATGATTATAATAAATAAGCTATGAGTACGCATCTAAGAGGTATTGGCTCTTTCTCTGTCCGATGTTATCATTTATTTATTTAAAAGCAGTACTTATAGTAGAAATCAAGTAGAATATCTTTGTTCAAAACCAATTCAGATAGTTCAGAATAGAGGTTTGTTGTTTTCTGTCGTTTTAATCTTATCGTTGATAATCAATTCGTTATACTGTTTTACAGTTCTGGAAGAACTTAGTCAACCAGACTTATTGAGTTTCAATCAACTTTAAAAAATCACAGTTATGTTAAAACGACTCAAATCAGTCAGTATGATGCTGTTCCTCGTGGGAGTCTCCACCGGAGCAGCGTTTGCGGTTACCAATCCCGATGTAGCCGATGTGAAAATTACACAACAAAGTGGGAGGTGTACCGGAGTTGTAGTAGATGCTACAGGCGAAACCGTTATTGGTGCATCTGTAGTGGTGAAAGGTACTACTAATGGGACTATCACTGGTCTAGATGGTGATTTCTCTTTGTCGGGAGTTAAAAAGGGGGATGTCATTCAAATTTCATTCGTGGGTTATATTACTCAGGAAGTGAAGTATAATGGACAACCTTTGAAGATTACTCTGCAAGAAGACTCACAAACTTTGGGAGAAGTAGTTGTAACCGGTTACGGCGGCGTTCAAAAAGCTAAAACAATGACAGCTTCTGCTGCTACAGTAAAGGTAACAGAATTAGCCAAATTACCTGTTACTTCCATGTCGGAAGGATTGGGCGGACGCGTTACCGGTGTGGTTACCCAGCAAGCCTCTGGTGCTCCAGGTGAGAATGCAAAAATTTGGACTCGTGGTGGTGAAAACATTCTTTATGTAATTGACGATGTTGTAATGGAATCAAGTCAAGGTAATGAATTTTTCAACCGTTTACGTCCGGATGATATTGCTTCCATGTCAATCTTGAAAGATGCTGCTGCAACAGCTGTATACGGTCCTCGTGCTGCAAACGGTGTAGTTGTTATTGCTACTAAACGTGGGCAGGATGGCGCACCTACTATTACGCTAAACCAAAAAGTTTCTATTATGACTCCAGCTTATCACGCTAAGGGCATGAGCAGTTATGAATATGCTTTGGCTCGTAATGAAGTCGAATTTGCCAGTTTCCAAGAATCACCGACATTTAATGATACGGAGCTTTCTAAATATTATATGGGTGACTTATGGCAGAAAGGTTATAGCTTTGCGGATATTCGTGATATGGTAAATGAGAAATATAATTTGGGATATTCGATAGGAGAAATTAATGATTTATTCAATCCATATAAGACCCAAGGCAAGAATATTCAAGACTATTATTCGACATATGATCCATGGGAAATGTTCGATCATTCTCAGCCGATGTATCAAACTAATGTTAGTATGCGAGGTGGTGGTGAACGTATCAAATATTATTCAAGTTTGGGCTATTTGAAACAAAATGGTATTAGTGATAAATATTCATATGAGCAGGTGAATATGATATTGAATACAGATGCTATGCTTCTGAAAGACAAGAGTCTGAAATTCACTTTTAATTTAAACGGTAATATTTCTAATAAGAATAAACCTGCTGCCGGAGAAGGTGTATTTAATAATGCCATGTACGGTGACTGGATGCCTAAAAGACCGTCTATGTGGAGTACTGGTTTACCTAGGCAAGGGGCTGTAGATGCATTGTTGCAAACAGGTTTTAATGATACGGAATCATATCGTTTTCAGATGAATTCGGCATTGAAATGGAACATACCTTGGATACAAGGACTGTCTGCACAGGCAAGTGTAAACTTTACTACATCTTATAGTCATAATCGCCAATTCAATCATGATCAGGAATCAGTTTACAGCAATCCATATGCAACATCTTTTTCATCTTATAACGCAGACAATGCCAACTTATATGAGAAATGGAATAAATATAAGTTGCTGACTGGTATTTTCCAGCTTGATTATGTACATTCCTTTGGAAAGCATAACATTTCTGCTATGGTTAATTGCCAAAGTCAGGTAAGAAAGAGCAGTTGGACAGATGTAAAGAAAAAGGGGTATCCTACAACTTTAGCTCCGCAGATTGATTTAGGGGCTACTTTAGTATCTGGAGGTGGCTCTGCTGAAGAATGGGGATCGGCTTCATATATTGGTCGCTTTACTTATGACTATGATGGCAAATACCTTTTCCAATATAGTGCTAATTACAATGGTTCATTGAGTTATAGCCCTGATAAACGTTGGGGATATTTCCAAGCCGTATCTTTAGGTTGGGTGATGTCTGACGAAGCATGGTTCAAAAATTTGGTGAATCCGAATGTCATAAACATGATAAAATTGCGTGGTGGATTCGGTCTAGTTGGCAATGAAGTGGGATTTCCGTTCTCATATCTTACTCAATATGCTCAAACCAAGAAAAATGATTATACAGACCGTATCTTGTTTGGAGATAACATGGCTTCTAATGTAGGTTGGTATGAATCTGATGTAGCCAATGATTTGCAATGGTCTAGTAGTAAACAATATGGTTTCGGTTTGGACTTTGGTTTGTTAAAAGACCGCTTAAATGGTTCAGTTGATGCTTTTTTGTATTTAAATAAGGGCGATGTGATGAATATGACTGATGATATGATTCGTGCTGATATCTTGGGTATGCCAAATACTCCGAAAATCAATGCTCCTTATGCTACTTCCCGAAAAGGTGGTTTTGAAGTTTCTTTGAACTGACAGGATAAGATCGGGAAAGTGGGTTATCGTGTTGGAGTGAATTATTCATATTGGGATGAACGCGTTACCCGCCATGCAGACTCTGAATCAGACTGGTGGACACCAACGTTTGATAATATAGGCAAGCGCCCGTATGGAAATGATGTAGTATATCCTTATGGATTAAAGACTAACGGTTTACAGGGATCATGGTTGGGTATGTATAATTCATTATTACATTCAAGCCGCAACATGACCTTAGGAACGCCAGCTTTAGTGGATTTAAATGGAGATGGTCGTGTAGATGATTATTATGTATTCAATGCTGAAGGCTCTACACCGCACACTCAATTTGGTGTTACCCTAGGTGCAGACTGGAAAGGATTTGATGTTGAATTGTTTTTCCAAGGAGCAACTGGTGTCAGAGGTGCCATGCCTTCACCTCTTCGTAGTCAACAGAGCTATATGTGGAACTATGGACAGTATGCTTTCCAAAACGCTTACACACCAAGTAATCCTGACGTAAATGCAGCTATTCCGACTCCGGTTCCTGAAGGTAATGGCTTTGGTTATAGTTTTATTGATACTTGGTCTTTTGATGCCTCTTACCTGAAGTTGAAAAATATCAGTGTTCGCTATGACTTGAAGAGGACATTACTGAAAAACATACCAGTTATTCAAGGAATGGACTTGAGTTTTGTGATAACAAATGCTTTTACTTGGACAAAAAAGTCTTACCCGTTGAAAGATTTGCAAGATCCTGAATTTATCACAACAGGTGCTTCTATCTATAATGACAACGGTACTTTAGGGAGCTATCCCACTCAGCGTTCTTATACTTTAGGTATAACAGTAACTTTATAAAACTTTGTTAATATGAAAAGTAGAAATAAAACAACTAAATATATTTTGGCAGGACTATTCCTTTCTTCATTGATGGGGATAACTACCGCTTGTGATCCGTTGGGAATTGAACCAACAACAAAAGTTGATGAGGAACGTTTCTGGGAAAATCCTCAATTGGTACGTTCTTATGTGAACAATTTCTATTTCATGTCCCAATCTGCTTCAGGTGATACATTTCAGTCGGAACAATGGTCAGATAATTGTCAAGGTAACTATGAACAGGACTGGAATACTTATCGGCAGGAAAATTTTAATAAACGCACTTATGACGAAAACAATGGTATTTCTTGCTTCACTGCCCCTTGGGGTGGTGCTTATAAGAATATCCGTGCTGTGAATTTGGGCATTGAAAAAATTTCTTCCAGTAATGTTTTGACTGGAGACCAGAAAAACCAGTTTTTGGGTGAATGTTATTTTTTCCGTGCATTCATTTACTTTGATATGGAAAAGTTCTGGGGTGCTGTTCCTTACGTAGATAAAGCATTGTCCATTACAGACGAGACTTATTTGCCTCGTGCAAAACGCGAAACTATATTTGACAATATATTAGGTGATTTGCAACAATCAGTTGATTATTTCAAAGCTTATGGTGGTAACCATACACTTGGCATGGTGAATGAAGACGTAGCTAATGCATATATTTCACGCGTTGCCCTGTATGCAGCTAATGCAGCAGAAGCTTCAGGTACAGGTCTTTACAAGGATGATACAGAAGGATTGTTCAAATTTGAGAAGGATGCAAAACACTATTATGAATTGGCTTATAGCGCTGCTAAAGGTTTGGTAGGTAAATATAGTTTGGAGCCGAATTATGAGGATTTGTTTACCAAAACAGAATCACATACAAGTTCTGAAGCAATTTGGCCGGTAATGTTCAAAGAAAATCAGCGTCACGGTTTCAACCCAACTGCCAAGAATGGTCCCGATGGAAACTATTATGGTGCGACCGAACAAGCAACCTATAGTTATGACCGCCGTTCTGGTTTGTTCCCCACACAAGATTTGGTTGACTGCTATTTACAGAAGGACGAAGCCGACGGCAAATGGAAAAACTGGTGGGAAACCTCTCAGTCTAAAGCTATGGGAATTCATAGAAATGCCGATGGCGAGTTGGAAGGTGAGTCGAGCAATTATCGTGAAATATTTGAGAATCGCGATAGCCGTTTTTACTCTACTGTTACTTATGATGGAGCATATATGGGACCTAAAGAAGAGCGTTATATTATTCAAACATGGATTGATAATACTACTGAAGCAGAGAAAACATTAAAATATAGCTCTTTACATACTGGCTATAGGTATATGGAAAATCTAAATTCAGCACCTGTGAATAGAAGTTCGGCACAGACTATTACCGGCTATTATTCAAGAAAGTATTCTCAGTTTAACAAGATCAATACGGATGGAACTCATGATTTTGGGACTCAACGTCAGACTTGTTACTTCAACACACGCTATGCAGAAGTTCTACTGAATTGTGCAGAAGCTGGTATGAAGTTAGGGAAGTCAGATGCAGCAGGATATATCAATGAAATTCGTCATCGTGCCGGATTGTCCGATTATGAAGGTAATAATTTATGGGAAGAAATGAAAATGCAACGTCGCTTGGAGTTTGCATTCGAATGTCCTGGATTTCGTTATTTTGACTTAGTAAGATGGGGAGAAGCAGAAGGTAAGACTACTATTGACGAACTGAATACTCCTTCTAGAGGTATATGGATTTTCCGTAAGGGTGTCGAAAGTGAGAAAGCAGGTGAAAACGGTTATCCTGTAGAACCAGGTGATGAAGGTTATTTTACTCCTAAATTCCAAACCTTTGTAATGCCTTATTCTTATTACGACAGAAAATTTGATAATGCTAGATACTATTTTGTACCATTCTCACAAACTATGCTGAGAGACTACAAGCAGTTGCAGCAGAATCCGGGATGGAAAAACTTTAACTATAACAATTAAAAAAGTGTTTATGATTAATAAAATATTAAACAAAATATATGCGGGTGCAACAATTTTGTGCTGCGCATTAGCTATCTCTAGTTGTACAGCTGGATTGACCTATGAAGAAGCTCCGGAATCTGTTTATTCAGAAGTTGGAGTGAGTAAATTCAATGTAAATGCCCGAGAATTGTTTACTGATAAAATTTATGCTGTAAACTGGAATAAATGGGTGGATAATTATATTGACACCCGTATGATAGGTAGTTCTAGTGCTTTTGAATGGACAAACAAGACAGGTGCTCCTTATACTTTACCAGATGGCACTATAATAAAGAATGGTGAAACAGTAGAGATAGAAGGTTCAGAAACTGTAGAATCAGATAGCAATGCTCCTGGTGGAGAAATATATATACTCAATGTATTTGCAGCTTCAACGGTTAAATATCAGACAGCCAATAAAGGTTATTTATTTGATGGCAGTAAATTTTCCGGTGATTTTGAATTAGTAGATCCGACTGACAATCGTTCACAGTATGTGATAATGCCGATTAGGAAAAATGAAATCATAGGCGAAATCTATTTGGTAGACTATTCTATTTGTACAGTAGATCCCATAGGGGATGCTCCTAAGTTGGGTATTCCGGGGGATTTTACAAAACCTTGCCGTTACTTAGTAAAGAATATTGCTCATCGTCCTGCAGGAGTAGAACAATATCAACGTTTGTACGAGATACGGGTCACTTTCTTACCATAAAAAGCGATATCATTTTAGTATAAATAAGAAGGGTGGACCTAGGTTCACCCTTTACTAGTATAACAATAAAAAAGAACATATGAAATTAATTTTATGTTGTTTAGGTATGTGGATAGTTTTTTTCCGCTTGTTAGCTCAGGATTCTGGGCATAACTTTCCCTATTTATTTGATGAATTTCAAGATTGTCTCATTGTGTACAAAAATGGAAGACAATTCACTGCTCCGGTAAACTATCACTTAATACAAAAGCATTTTGTTTTTATGGATTCTGAAGAAAAAGAATTCTCAAATCCAGAGCAGATAGCAGTCCTTCGCATTGGTAACAGAAGTTTTTTACTTGATAGACAATCTGCTATAGAGGTAATTCAGGTAGATCCGAAATTCAATGTGATCTATTCTGGTGATATACGGAAGGCACCTAAAGAAACGTCGTATGGAGGTACAACACAGACTGCTTCAGTCGATACTTATTCCGGCTTGGGGGGGGGGAATGGACTTATTAGTGGGAAACAGAATGACAACCGTATAGTTACTGGTATCAACAAAACATACGAAGTCAAAATTGGGAAAAAGACTAAACAGTTTTATAACAAAAAGAGTTTCTTAAAACTTTTTCCTGATGACAAACAAGACCAATTAAATGAATATATTGAGAAAAACCAAATTGATTTTAATTCAGTGAATCAAGTTCTTAAACTCTTTAATTTTTCTTTATCAGAATAATATTCTTATATAGATACTTAGGCACTATACATAAATTATATATAGTGCTTTTTTAATATCCATTCCGATTTTTTTTGTAGTAAATCTTTTTATTCCCTATTGCTCGTCTTAAAAAATAATCAAGACCCAAGAAAGAATTAAATTAATATTCATTCGCCAACCAATCTGCAAAGAAATAATCGTATACCCGATAAATGCCATCCGTTTGTGTAACAAGATCTTTCTCCATTAATCCCTTGATCGCAGCTTGGACAGAACTGGCAGACGGTAGATTATATTTCTTAATAAAAGCTGCGGAAGTTATACCTTGTGCTTTGTTTTCTTTTGCGATAGCCTGTAATACTAGTTTCTGTTTGGTTGCTAAATTAGATAATATTTCTTTATAAACGCTCTCTTGAGTTTGGATGATATTCATACGTGCCAATTCCAGTTTATTTATTCTACACCATTCATCATACTTGGTCAATGAGAACAGTTCATTCATCATCATCTGAATAAACCATGTGTATCCATCAAACATCGAATAAACATTTTCGATCACTTTCTTCTCAATATGTTTTCCCCGTTCCTCAAACAGACGTATGGCGAAATCTACATAAATATCTTGCGGTATAGGGTCCAATCCCATTCCAATAGCACTTTGATAGAAAGGCTTGGAAGGAGAATTGAACATATTACTCATCAAATGTCGTTTGCTGCCTGCAAAAATAAATATCGTATGGCGGCACTGTTGGATTTTAGTTCTCAACAATGCTTCTATATTTTTTTCCTCATAGCTTCCAATCTGCTGAAATTCATCAATGGCTACAATGCACGGTTTATCCGCTGATTCCAAATATTCAAAGATCTCATCAAGAGTGGTTTGAGGTGTATGTATGTCCCCTAATCCAATATCAAAACTCGGTTCCCCTGTCATGCTATCCAGCTTGAATCCTACGCGCAAAGAACTGATTACTTGAAAAAATTTCTCACTCCAATGGGTTTTCATTGGTTTGAGTTCTTCATAAATTGCCTTACCAAACAGATATACGAATTCAGAAAGCGAAGAAGTAGCATAAATATCAATGAAAAATGTATGGTAGTTCTTTTGTATTCGCTCCTGACGGAAACAATGATATATCAATCTTGTTTTTCCAAGGCGGCGAGGAGAAATTAAAGCAACATTGCGCCCATTCTCTATCTGTTTAATCAGAAACCCCGTTTCTTTTTCACGGTCACAAAAATATGGATCAGATATATATTTACCTACCACAAAAGGGTTCATTATTGATAATGTGTTCATAGGCGTTTCTTTTATTGCAAATATAATTATTATAGTTATAATAAAATGAGTTGTGGGTATATATTTAAGAGGTATTGGCTATTTTCTTACCAAATGTTATTATTTATTCATATCAAAGTAAGCACTTATAGTAGAAACTAGGTAGAAACCATCTACTCAAAGGCAATTCAGATAGTTCAGAATAAAGATTACTTGTTTTTTACTGTTTTTGTTTTAATACTGATAATCAAGATGTTAGGTGGATTTCCAGTTCTGGAAGAACTTACTCAACCAGACTTATTGAGTTTCAATCAACTTAAAAAATCACAGTTATGTTAAAACGACTAAAATCAGTCAGTGTGATGCTGTTCCTAATGGGTGCCTCTACCGGAGCAGCATTTGCGGTTACCAATCCCGGTGTAGCCGATGTGAAAATTGCACAACAAAACGGGACATGCACCGGAGTCGTAATAGATGCTACAGGTGAAACTGTAATCGGTGCATCTGTAGTAGTGAAAGGAACTACCAATGGAACTATTACGGGACTAGATGGTGATTTCTCTCTGAGTAATGTGAAGAAAGGAGATATTATTCAAATTTCTTTCGTAGGATATCAGACTGTAGAAATTCCCTGGAATGGACAACCTTTAAATGTTACCTTGCAAGATGATACTCAAACTTTGCAAGAAGTCGTAGTAACTGCTCTCGGTATCAAGCGTGAAAAGAAAGCGTTGGGTTATGCTATGCAAGAAGTAAAAGGTGATGCTTTGGTGTCTGCTCGTGAAACGAATCTTGCCAACGCTTTGACTGGTAAAGTTTCGGGTGTACAGATTACCCGTTCAAGTAATGGCCCTGGTGCATCTTCTAAAATTCAACTCCGTGGTAGTAATTCTGTAACTGGTTTGAACCAGCCATTGATTGTTGTTGATGGTGTGCCTATGGATAACTTCACTGGTGCTGATAACAATGACTATTGGAATCCATCAACTGATATGGGTAATGGTCTTTCGGATATTAATCCTGAAGATATTGAATCAATGTCTGTATTGAAAGGTGCATCTGCTGCCGCACTTTATGGTTCACGTGCTGGTAATGGTGTTATTTTGATTACCACAAAGAAAGGACGCGAGAATCCGGGATTAGGTATTACGATATCAGGTTCTATTTCAGCGGAAACTATTTTTATGAAGCCTGACCGGCAGAAAATATTTGGCCAAGGTAGTAAAGGTATTTTTGATGCTACATCCGGTTCAAACTGGGGACCTGAAATTGCAGGACAAAGCTATACCGATTGGGATGGTAAAACGCAAAATATGCGCTACTATGATAATGTTGCTAATTTCTTTGATACAGGTATTAATATTAATGAAAACATTTCGTTCTCACAGCAATTCAATAAAACATCTGTCTATACTTCTTTGACTCGTATGGATGATGCTAGTAAGATTCCTGGTGCTAAATTGAGCCGTACTAACTTGATGTTGCGTGCTTCTTCTACATTTGGTAAGGATGATCGTTGGAGCTTGGATGCAAAAGTACAGTATATTAATTCGTTAGCTAAAAATCGTCCTATTTCGGGTGCAAGAAGTGAAAACGCATTCTACACCATGTATGCTACTCCTATTTCATTGGATATTAGAGACTTTGAAAACTGCAAAGATGAATTTGGTGAGATGAGATGGTGGGAAAGAGGAAGCGGATTAAATCCTTATTGGGCAGAAAAATACAATACCAATCAGGATAGTCGTAATCGTTTCTTGATGAATGGATCATTGCAATATAAATTCACAGACTGGTTGAATGCTGAAATTAAAGCCGGTAGTGATATGTATTTTACAGAAACTGAAAATAAACTGTATGCAGGTAGCCCATTACAGAAAAATGGTCGCTACAGTGTGGGTGAGAAGAAATTCTTTGAGAATAATTTCAGTTTCTTGATCTCTGCCCAGAAAGACCAATTGGTTGATAAATTTGGTGGTACATTGACATTCGGTGGAAACTTAATGGAACGTAAATCTACAGGATTAAGCTCAAGCAATGGTAAATTGACTGTGCCTGATTTATTCTGGATCACTAATGGTGATAAAGCCGATCTTTCAGTTACTCAGGATTATAGCCATAAAAAGATTAATTCATTATATGGTACATTAGGAATTAATTATGATGGATGGGCATTCTTGGATGGTACATTCCGTAATGACTGGTCTTCTTCACTGAGCAAGAAAAATCGTTCATTCTTTTGTCCATCTGTTAGTGCATCATGGGTAATCAGTGATATGGTTAATAAGATCGGTAAAGGAATGCCTGAATGGTTTACTTATGCTAAGGCACGTGTATCTTATGCACAGGTAGGTAATGATATGGACCCATATCAATTGTACAACACTTATGGCATTGGTTCAGATGGACATACTAGTGGTACTACTGCATGGGGTAATAAGACATTGTACAATGAAGATGTAAAAGTGAGTTGATTACTTCATGGGAAGCTGGTGCTGAAGTAAAATTCCTTAACAACCGTTTGGGACTTGATGTTGCTTGGTATAAATCAAATGCGCGTCGCCAGTTATTAAATATTCCGATGAATAATTTCTCCGGTTATAATTCAATGAAAGTGAATGCGGGTGATATTCAAAATACCGGTCTTGAAATTATGTTGAATGCACGTCCTGTTGAGACTAAAGATTTTAGTTGGGATATGACGGTTAACTTCTCTACCAATAAGAATAAGATTATTGAATTGTTACCGGGAGAAGAATATAAGAATATGACTTATACTTTAGGTGGCTATGATAACCTTTATGTATATGCTGTTGCGGGCGGTAACTATGGTGAAATTTGGGGTACTAAATTCCAGCGTGTGGAAGAAGGTGAGTATGCTGGTCAACTTTTATTGAATAGTAGTGGTTTGCCTCAGGGTACTTCAAAATCTGAAAAGATTGGTGACCAGCAAGCTACATGCCTATTAGGTTGGACCAATACTTTCTCTTACAAAGGGTTTACATTGAGCTTTTTGATTGATGGACGTTTTGGTGGTGATATTTTCTCTGGTACCAATCGCATGTTACAGGCTAATGGTGTAGCAGCAAAAACAGTTGTAAACGGAAAACGTGAAAACTTTGTAGTAGAAGGTGTTATTGCTAATGAGAACGGTGGCTATACTAAAAATACAATTGAAGTGAGTCCGCAGGATTATTGGACAGCTGTCACAGGTTCAAGTGGTAATTTAGGTATTGGCGAAGCTAATATTTATGATGCAACCAATATCCGTTTGCGTAATCTGTCATTGAATTATGCATTCCCCAAATCAATGTTGAGTAAGACTCCATTCCAACAGGTTAAGCTAGGCGTTTCTTGCAACAACGTGTGGATGATCAAGAGTCATTTGAACGGTATAGACCCAGAGTCTGTATATGCAACCAGTACGAATGCTACAGGTTTTGAAAATGCAGCATCTCCTACTTCACGTACATTCTTGTTTAATGTAACACTTGGTTTCTAAATTTTAATATCAGACTAAAATGAAAAATTATAATAAATTATTTATCGGCTTAGGATTGTGTGCCGGCTTGGTGGCTATCACCACAGCCTGCTCGGATTTCGATGAAATAAATACAAGCCCGTCAGCGGCTGGTGCGGAATATGTGAAACCACATTATTCCTTAAATCAATCTATCATTGCTGCGCAGCAAGATCCAGACGTAGCAGAGCGTACTGTCGTTTATAACTGGGCAAGCGCTGCTCGAATTTGCGGAGAGATGAGCTTCTTGAATGTAGGACGCTATAATGATGGGTATAATGGTGCTTACTTTAATCAGGTTACAGAATGGCTGAAAAATGCTACGTTGGCAATTAAATTTGCGGATGAAGCCGTTAACCCTTCCGAGCACGAAGCTGCCTTTTTTGCTAATGTAAAGCAGTTTGCTAGAGTATGGCGTGCCTGCTTGATAGCAGAATATACTGACACTTTTGGTTCTTATCCTATAGAGGCTTTTAATGGGATTAACCCAACATTCAATAGTGTGGAAGAAGTTTATGATTTTATATTGAAAGAATTAAAAGAAGCCTCGGGTGCTATTGATACAACGGTAGAGCCTACAGAAACAGAAGGAAAGAGTGATCCTGCTTTTAATTACAATGCAGGGAAATGGCAAAAATTTGCTAATAGCTTGCGCTTGCGTTATGCTATGCGCTTATCTGAAGTTAATCCGGCAAAAACCAAAAGTGAATTTGAAGATGCTGCAAAGAGTGTTTTAATTACGTCTTTGGATGACATGTTCAAGGTGAAAGAATATGCTGGATGGAGTGCATGGGATGGCGTTTATACTCGCTCATGGGATGACCAGGCACTTTCTTCAACAATGTCTAATATCTTAGTTGGCTTAGGCGGAATTACTGTAACAGAACAACGTGCAGATCTAGCTCCCTATATTAAGAGCAACGACTATATGGGGCTGAAATTTGATCAACACTATGCAGAGTTCACTGATAATCCGACTAAACAATTCTGGCTTGATGGTATTCCTGAGAATATTGACCCACGTGGTTTAAAAATCTTTTGTTTGCCTAATGATGAAGCGGCTGAAAATTTTATAGATAAAGGTTCTGTAAAAAATCATGCAGCGCATGCACTAGTAGATAAGGATGGTAAGGATATGGTAAAGATCGATGCACAGTATACATGGAATTATTATCCTGTAGGACAACGTGGCGCTTGGTCTGATAAATTTACAAAGAATAAAGTCGTGGGGAATATCTATAATACAGGAGTATTGTTGGGTAAGAATTACTGTGATAGCAGTAATGACCGTGTTTGGTTTGCGCCTTGGGAAACATATTTCTTGCTGGCAGAAGCTGCTGTATATGGTTGGTCTGTTGGCACCACTGCCGAATCTGCTTATGAGAACGGTGTAAAATCTAGCTTTGAATATTTCAAAGTGAGCCAATTTGTTGCTGCCTATCTAAATTCTACAGATTACAACCGTGTGGGTACTTCGGTTAAGTTTTCTCATACAGAAGAACCTACAAATATGTCTGTAAACTATGTAGATGGTTATACTAAAGAGGCTAAAACAATGACTTATCAGTATCCTGATGTAAATAAGATTCTGTATAAAGGTAAGAAATTAAATGACCAGTTGACTAAGATTATTACTCAGAAATATATTGCCCAGACTCCATATTTAGCTTTGGAAATGTGGTCTGACCATCGCCGTCTTGGTTTGCCGTTCTTTGATATTCCTGCTAATGAAACAACCTTTACAGGTTCGGATATGGAACCATATTGGTCTACGGCTTCGTATACTAAAGGTCAAGACTGAACATTATATCCTCAACGTATGAGATACCCGACTAGCTTGAAGAATGCTGACCCTACAGGTTATAATCAAGCACTTCAGTTACTTGGAGGAGATGATAATATCATGACTCCGTTATGGTGGAGTAATCGCAAGTAATTGATAGAAATAAGAAGGAGCTATAACAAGAGAGAAAATTATTTTTCTCTCTTGTTTTTTATAAAGGAAAAGTATCCAGTATTTGCAATATATTTTTCGGGTCTTCAATTTCTAGTTTCTGTTTTCCCATGAACTTTCGAATCTCTTGTTGTTTCTCTTTCGGGTATAATCCTAAAAAGGTTTTTGTGTTTTTAAAGCTCTTCAATTTCTTTTTTACGAAAACATAATAGGTATTTTCCGTTTCTATTTTGTAGACAGAAGGATCAAGGTCTTGTTCTCCATTTACACGTTGATAGCGTGAATTAATATCAATAGCTTGAACGCTACCATGAGTGGTTGTTCCCATTGCGCCTTTCTTTCCCATATCTTTAGGTTTCATTTTCCAGTCTATAAATAGAATCGAGTTTTGTCCATACATCACTTCCATAAAATGATCCTCATAGGGGATAAACTGATGTGTATCTACAACTACAGTATCAATATCTGCCAAATTTTCCACAATCATGTCAGTCGTACCATTCAGAAAATGCATCTCTTTATTTATGCAATTATAGTTAAACAGGCCTTTGGCAAATTGTTTGTTCTTCAACATAACTTTCCCCGAAGTAAATTCTTTAAAGTAATAACCAGTATTTTGTTGCGCCACGGCAAATAGTGTACCGGCTGATAATATAAAGGTGGCAATAAGTTGTTTTTTTTCATATGATTATTGTTTCGTTATATCGTGTAAAGATTGTGATTTTCTTCTTTTAATTATAGAAAAAAACGTATAAGGTTCACTGTGGTGGTTGGGATGTTCAATAGTTATCCTATAAATTTTTTTTCTCCGTACATCCTCCTATAAACACTTTCCATTCTTTCCTCTTTTTTCATTTATATACCAAAAAGGCATCTTTAAATTTGTACATTTGCCGACAAAATGTCTATTTTTACAACACGAATTTTTCGCTGAAAAAAGAGACTATGAGAACATGTTTTCCTGCATTTGTCATTTTGCATGACAGGTGCAGTAATAATTAATTTGATGAAGAAGGATATGAAAAGATTATTAGGATGTTTGCTTGGAGTGACTTTTGCTTTGTATATAAATGCCCAGCAACTGCAAGAGCCTGTACATCAGCAATTACATGAGCGTCCATCCGGGGTGCTATATAAACAAGCGTCTGCTCCCATCGAAGCCAGAGTGAACGACCTGTTAAACCGGATGACAGTAGAGGAAAAATAGGTCAACTATGTTGCCCACTGGGATGGGAAATGTATACTAAAACGAAAGAGGGTGTAGTACCTTCCCAGCTTTATAAAGAGCAGATGAGTAGAAGCCCGATAGGTTCGTATTGGGCGGTACTGCGTGCAGATCCCTGGACACAGAAAACTTTGGAAACCGGATTGAATCCTGAACTGGCTGCCGAAGCACTGAATGCTTTGCAGAAATATGTTGTAGAAGAAACACGCCTCGGCATCCCTGTACTGTTTGCCGAAGAATGCCCGCACGGACATATGGCCATCGGTACTACTGTTTTCCCAACTTCGCTGGCACAAGCCAGTACATGGAATGAAGAATTGATGTACCGCATGGGTGAAGTTATTGCATTGGAAGCCCGCCTGCAAGGAGCAAATATTGGTTATGGCCCGGTGTTGGATATTGCCCGTGAACCACGTTGGTCTCGCATGGAAGAAACTTTTGGGGAAGATCCAGTGTTGACTTCTGTTTTGGGCGTATCTTTTATGAAAGGGATGCAAGGGAAAGCTCAGAATGATGGAAAACACCTCTTTTCTACCTTGAAGCATTTTGCCGCCTATGGTGTTCCCGAAGCCGGACATAATGGAGGGCGTGCCAATGTAGGTATGCGCCAGTTGTTTGCTGAATATTTACCGCCTTTTCGTAAAGCGGTGGAGGCCGGTGCAGGAACCATTATGACTTCTTATAACTCAATAGACGGTATTCCTTGCACAGCCAATAAATACCTGCTGGACGATGTTTTGCGCAAACAGTGGGGCTTCAACGGTTTTGTCTATTCCGATCTGACCAGTATTGAGGGCATTGTGGCTTCTCATGTGGCAAAAGATAATAAGGAAGCTGCCGTATTGGCATTGAAGGCCGGAGTGGATATGGACTTGGGAGGAAATGCCTATGGAAAGAATCTTCAACAGGCATTAGCCGAAGGTATGCTTACTGAGGCAGATCTTGATAAAGCCGTAGCACATGTCCTGCGCTTGAAATTCCGGATGGGATTGTTTGAGAATCCTTATGTGTCTCCGGAACTGGCGCGTAAGCAAGTACGTTCTGCTACTCACAAGGAGTTGGCACGTGAAGTTGCCCGTGAAGGCACTGTGCTGCTGAAGAATGTTGGTGTGCTGCCTTTGAATAAGAATATTAAAAGTATAGCAGTTATCGGTCCCAATGCGGATATGATGTACAATCAGTTGGGGGACTATACGACACCACAGGAACGGTCGGAAATCGTTACCGTTTTAGATGGAATAAAGAATGCGGTTTCCCCTTCCACTAAGGTGACTTATGTGAAAGGTTGTGCCATTCGTGATGTAAAGAACAGTAATATTCCCGCTGCGGTGAAGGCTGCGAAAGAAGCAGAGGTGGCAGTGTTGGTAGTCGGTGGTTCCAGTGCACGGGATTTTAAAACAAAATATATCGGTACGGGGGCTGCTACGGTTTCTGCCGATGAAGATCAGGTTCTATCGGATATGGATTGTGGAGAGGGCTTCGACCGCAGCACTTTGCATTTATTGGGCGATCAGGAAATGTTGATAGAGGCGGTTGCTGCCACGGGTACACCATTGGTTATTATTTATGTACAGGGACGTCCTTTGAATATGAATCTGGCTTCGGAACAGGCACAGGCATTGTTGACCTGCTGGTATCCCGGCGAACAAGGAGGTGCAGCGATGGCTGATATATTGTTTGGCGATTACAATCCGGCCGGACGTCTACCGGTGTCGGTTCCCCGTAGTGAAGGACAACTTCCTGTCTTTTATTCACAGGAGCGCCAACGGGACTATGTAGAGGAAAAAGGAACTCCGCTTTATGCTTTCGGGTATGGATTGAGCTATACAAAGTTTGATTATAGTGGATTAAAATTGGAAAAGGGGGAGAAGAAAGATGATCTTCAGACGGTGACTTGCACAGTGACCAATGTAGGCGAACGGGATGGTGAGGAAGTGGTACAGTTGTATATACAGGATAAAGTGGCTTCTGTTTCCCAACCACCTATTTTGCTGAAGGCTTTCCGGCGTATTCATTTGCAGAAAGGGGAGAGCCGGATAGTGACTTTTACTTTGAGAGAAGAAGATTTGTCTATTTATAATATGGAGATGAAGCAGGTGGTAGAACCCGGCGATTTCAAGGTAATGGTAGGTGCAGCTTCCAATGATATTCGTTTGGAGGGGGAATTTACTTTATAATTAGTGGAGAGTGTCAAAACTCCGAAGCAACTGTCAAACTGTTTACCGTAGGGGCGGAATGTTTCCGCCCGAATATATAAAGAAATTCATTATCGGGCGGATTCAATCCGCCTCTACAGCAAAACGATGGCAAATTCTAGTTTTGACACATCCCCGGCAAAAATTACTTTTTCATTTTATAAACCAGCGTTCCTCCTTTCAAGATATCCTCATGTGAGATATAATTCTTAGTATAAGGTTCGCCATTTAGCATAATGCTTTCAATGTATTTATTTTCTTTGGACAATCCTTCCGCAATAATCGTAAAGGTCTTTCCATCAGCCAGATTCAGCACAATCTTAGGCATTTGCGGAGCACCGAATACATAGTTTCCACTTACCGGATCCACCGGATAGAAGCCCATGGCTGAGAACATATACCATGCTGACATCTGTCCGCAATCATCGTTACCACAAAGACCATCCGGTTCGGGACGATATTGAGTATCAAAAATCTCACGAATCAGTTCTTGGGTACGTTCCGGACGTCCTGCCAAAGTATATAAATAAGTAATGTGGTGACTCGGTTCATTGCCATGTGCATATTGACCGATCAATCCGGTTACATCAGCCTGAGTGGTTTCCAGTTTTACGGTGAATACGGAATCCAGCTTGTTCAGGAAGGCTTCCTCGCCGCCAAATAATTCAATCAAACCGGGTACATCGTGTTGCACATGCCAAGTGTATTGCCATGCGTTACCTTCCGTATAGTCGCCGCCGGAGCTTTCGGCATGAGCCACGTCGCTGGGATTGAACGGAGTTTTCCAAGTACCATCCGCATTACGGGGACGCATGAACTGGGTTTCCTTATCAAACAGATTCTTATAAAAATCAGCACGTTTGGCAAAGTAAGCGGCATCCTCTTTCTTGCCCATGCGTTTTGCCATGTCGGCTGCTGCATAGTCATCATATACTGATTCCAAGGTGGAAGATACGGATTCGGACTTTATCAAATCGGTAGGTAAATAGCCATACTTCATGTAAGTTTCCCAGTCCGATTTCAATTTATGAGATACAGTCTGAGTCTTCTTGATCGCATTGAAGGCGCGTTCTGCATCAAATCCGCGAAAACCTTTGCGATAGGCTTCGGCAATAACCGATACTCCGTGATTGGCAACCATTGTGTAAGTTTCTTTTCCCCACAATCCCCAGATAGGCAGGAAACCTTGTACTTCGGATTGTTCCACCAATGAGTTTACAAAGCCATCCACTTTTTCCGGTACCATTAAGGTATAGAATGGGTGGGCGGCACGATATGTGTCCCACAAAGAGAAGGTAGAATAGAATGTTCCATTTCCGGCTTTTACTACAGAATCGGCTGCATTGCGGTACATACCGTCTACATCCGAAATTTGGTTCGGCTGGATAAGGGCATGATAGAAACTGGTATAGAAATTAACCATTTCATCGTTTGTTCCTGTTACTTCAATGCGGCTCAGGTACTTGTTCCAGTCCTTGCGGGCGGCTTCTTCTACGGCATCAAAATCCCAAGCAGTGATTTCGGCTTCCATGTTCTTCTTTGCACCCTCTACGCTGGTGGTGGACATGGCTACTTTCATCAATAACTCGTCTTCCGGTTTCATATCAAAGGTAGCGATAATTCGTTTCCCTTTTTCTGTTTCAGCCATCGGCAAGTACAGGGAGTCAATGACCGGGCGATTGAATTTCATTACAAAGAAGTAATCTTGGTTTACCCACACGCTGTTGCGTACATGTCCTGTCAAGGTCTGTGCATCCTCCCAATTCACTTCGCAGCTTTGTACTTGGGAGTGGTATTGGTTTTCATTCCAAGTCGGTCCGTGTTGAAGGTCAATCAGTAGGGAAGCCGAGTCTGCTTTGTGATAAGTGTAACGGTGCAGGGCTGCATGGGGGGAGGCAGTCAGTTCGGCTTTCACATTGGGATCAGTCAGTTCCACGGTGTAATATCCCGGGGTGGCATCTTCCTTGTCTTTTGGGAAATGGCTGCGGTAGGCATCCCAGGCGCGGGTGCGTGTTCCGGTGACGGGCATTACCAAGATGTCTCCCAAATCCATACAACCGGTTCCGTTGAGATGGGTTTGGGTGAATCCCCAGATCAGAGAGTCACTATAAACATATTCCGAGCAATATCTCCAGCCCACAGCACCGGTTACTGGACTGGTCTGTATCATGCCGAAGGGGCGGCAGGCACCGGGAAAGGTGTGACCGTTATCTGCTGCTCCGATGAATGGGTTTACATACTGCGTATAGTCTGTTTCGGTCGTTTTCTGTTGGGTGGTAGAACACCCGAAAAATGAACCGGCTAATGCTACAGCGCAAAGGATAGAATAGGTTTTCTTCATAAGATTCGCGATTAATAATTATTCTGCGTAAAGATAAAACTTTTCCTTTAAATATTTCTCAGATCAGCCGAAAATGCTTTAACGCATTAGCAACCCCGTCCTCGTCCACCGAGGTCGTGACATAATCCGCCACTGCTTTCACGTGCTCCTCTGCATTCCCCATAGCTACACCTGTCGCTACATGTTTCAACATCGGCACATCATTTCCGCCGTCGCCAAAAGCCATGGTCTCTTTCAGGTCAATGCCATAATAGTCCAGCACCTTGTCTATTCCTGTACTTTTGCTGTTTCCTCTCGCTATGATGTCGGCAAACAGGGGATACCAGCGCATCGGTTCACAATGTGTCAGCACCTTATTAAAAATATCCGTTTCCTTTTCCTCTTCGGCTGTGAAGTATCCCATTGTTTGTAGTACTTCCTTTCCGAAAGCTTCCTCAATAGGAGCAACTCTGGGGACGGGAATCTCTATCAGATCTGAAACCGCCTGTACCCTGTCGTTCACCGAGGTGACAAACATTTCATTATCATATACAAATACAAAAGGAGTAGGGTTGGTCTGATGATAATTAATCAGTCGCTTTATGTCCTCCTGCGGGATGCAACTTTTATATATATCCTGATGATCGGCAGTAAAACAATAACTGCCATTGACTGTGATGTATCCGTCAAACTCCAAACCATCCAGATTGTCTATCAAGCACCAAGGGCGTCCGGTAGCGATAAAAATCTTAATTCCCTTGTTGTGCAATCCCTTCAATGCTTCCCGCGTGGAAGCAGGTATCCGATGCGTCTTAAATGAGACCAATGTGCCGTCAATATCGAAAAAAATAGCTTTTGTCATACACTTACCTATTGAATATTATCTTTATATATTTTCATTTTGCAAAGATGGGAATAAAAATACGTGCGCACAAATGCGATAAGGATTAATTTTTAGGTCGTTTCCTCTTACAGATTGATTTAAATACCTATATTTGTGCTTCTAAAATAACAAAAGAAATGGCATATCAGTTTACAAGAATAGCAGTAAAGATTGGCAGTAACGTACTGGCACGCAAGGATGGCACGTTGGATGTGACGCGTATGTCGGCACTGGTAGACCAGGTGGCGGAACTGCGCAAAGCCGGGGTGGAAGTGATCCTTATTTCCTCCGGAGCAGTAGCTTCGGGACGCAGCGAGATAAAGCCCTCCAAGAAGCTGGACAGCGTGGACCAACGGCAACTTTTCTCAGCCGTGGGACAAGCCAAACTGATAAACCGTTATTACGAACTTTTCCGCGATCACGGCATTCCCGTGGGGCAAGTCCTTACCACCAAGGAGAGTTTCGGAACCCGCCGTCATTACCTCAACCAGCGCAATTGTATGATGGTGATGCTGGAAAACGGTGTAATTCCCATTGTCAACGAGAACGATACCATTTCCGTCACCGAGCTGATGTTTACGGACAATGACGAACTATCCGGCATGATAGCCTCTATGATGGATATGCAGGCATTGATTATCCTTAGTAATATAGATGGCATCTACAATGGTTCTCCCTCTACCCCCGGCACACAGGTTATCCGCGAAGTGGAACAGGGAAAAGACTTGTCGGATTATATTCAGACCGAAAAATCGGGATTCGGACGTGGCGGAATGTTGACCAAGACCACCATTGCCCGCAAGGTAGCGGATGAAGGCATCACCGTAATCATAGCCAATGGCAAGAAAGACAATATATTGACAGACCTGTTGCAGCATCCCGAAGAAACGGTTTGCACCCGCTTCATTCCTGCGGCAGACGGGGTTTCCAGTGTAAAGAAATGGATTGCCCATAGCGAAGGTTTCGCCAAAGGCGAATTGCATTTGAACGAACAAGCGGTGAAAGTGTTGAAAGGGAGCAAAGCGGTGAGTTTGCTGCCGGTAGGCATTGTCCGCATAGAAGGAGAGTTTGAAAAAGATGATATAGTGAAGATCATAGATCACCGTGGCAAGCAGGTAGGAGTGGGGCGTGTAGGATTCGACTCGGAGGAAGCGCGTACCTTGATAGGCAAGCATGGACAGAAGCCGATGGTACATTATGATTATCTGTATTTGGAATGAAATAATGCTTTAGAAAAGAATGGAAGATTTAAAAGATACTTTTAAGAAAGTGCGGATGGCAAGTAAATCTCTTGCTTTTTGTGATGAAAAAGAAATAAACAGAGTACTATGTACCTTGGCCGATGAAACCGAAGCATGTATCGATCAAATATTGGCGGAAAATGCAAAGGACTTGGCAAAGATGGATTCCTTCAATCCCAAGTACGACCGCCTGCGGCTGACCGCCGACCGTATTCACGGCATAGCCGAAGGAATCCGAAACGTAGCCCTCCTGCCTTCTCCGGTGGGGAGAATACTGAGTGAGACCACGCACCCCAACGGCATGACACTTACCAAAGTGAGTGTCCCTTTCGGTGTCATCGGGATTATTTACGAGGCGCGCCCCAATGTCACGCTGGACGTATTCTCTCTTTGCTTTAAATCGGGGAATGCCTGCATCCTGAAAGGAGGAAGCGATGCCGACTGCTCCAATCGCATACTGGTTTCTATCATTCACCAAGTGTTGCTAAAGTTCGGGATGTCTCCCCATTTGGCTGCTCTTTTGCCGCCCGGACGTGAGTCAACTGCTGAACTGCTGAATGCCCGTGGCTATGTGGACTTGATTATTCCCCGTGGTGGAAAAGGGTTGATAGACTTTGTCCGCTGCAATGCCACCATTCCTGTTATCGAAACAGGTGCCGGGGTGTGTCATGTTTATTTTGATAAAGACGGTGATGTAGCGAAAGGAGCTGCTATCATTAAAAATGCCAAGACGCGCCGCGTCAGCGTGTGCAATGCACTGGATTGCCTGCTGGTCAACATAGGGCGCCTTAGTGATTTATCTACTCTGTGCGTGGAGTTGCAGCATGATAATGTGGAAATATATGCAGAGGATTTATGCTATGAATACCTAAAAGATTTTTATCCCGCTCATTTGCTGAAACGGGCTACTGATGATACGATCTATGGTACGGAATTCCTGGATTACAAGATGGCGGTAGCGTCCGTGATGACTATAGAAGCTGCCGCAGCCCATATTGCTATATACGGTTCCGGACACAGCGAATGTATTGTGACTGAGAATAAGGAATGTGCCGATTACTTTATGAAAGCCGTAGATGCCGCTTGTGTCTATGTCAACGTCCCTACTTCGTTCACTGATGGCGGTGAGTTCGGGTTGGGAGCCGAAATAGGTATCAGCACTCAGAAACTCCATGCCCGCGGACCGATGGGATTGGAAGAACTGAATACGTATAAATGGATTATACAGGGAGACGGACAGATAAGGGAATGACAGTATAGCATTTCCATCCACTGTAGGGGCAGATTGAATCTGCCCGATAACAGTTTGCTTTGTATATTCGGGCGGATGCAATCCGCCCCTACAGCGTTGGATTACAAATCTGCCGAACAGATCTGTGCCAAACTAAAAACATAGAAATAACATCATATAAATAAGTAAATTATGAGATACTTTACAAACGTCCACGATTTGGGTAATTTGAAATCTGCCCTTGCCGAAGCTTTCGAAATAAAGAAAGACCACTACAAGTATGAAACATTGGGAAAGCACAAAACTTGCCTTCTTATTTTTTTTAATAACAGTCTTCGCACCCGTCTCAGTACCCAGAAAGCTGCCCGCAACCTGGGTATGGACGTCATTGTTCTGGATGTGAACCAAGGCGCATGGAAACTGGAAACAGAACGAGGAGTTATTATGGACGGTGACAAGAGTGAGCACCTATTGGAAGCTATCCCCGTCATGGCATCCTATTGCGACATCATCGGCGTGCGTTCCTTTGCACAGTTCGAGAACCGCGAAGATGACTATACCGAAAAGATCCTGAACCAATTCATCAAATACTCCGGCCGTCCTGTTTTCTCTATGGAAGCTGCCACCGGTCACCCTTTACAGGCATTTGCCGACCTCATTACCATAGAGGAATATAAAAAGACTGAGCGCCCTAAGGTAGTCCTCACTTGGGCACCCCATCCGCGTGCATTGCCGCAGGCAGTCCCCAATTCGTTTGCCGACTGGATGAATGAAGCTGATGTGGATTTCGTCATTACTCATCCCGAAGGTTACGAGCTTGATCCTAAATTTGTACGTGGCGCTAAAGTAGAATATAATCAGATGAAAGCCTTTGAAGGTGCCGATTTTATTTACGCCAAGAACTGGGCATGCCCCGGCGTAACCCAGCCTGCCGATTACGGTAAAGTCTTGAGCAAGGACATGAGTTGGACCGTAGATTCTGTCCATATGGCTGTGACCAATGATGCATTCTTTATGCACTGCTTGCCGGTAAGGCGAAACATGATTGTGACGGATGATGTGATCGAAGCTCCCACTTCGCTGGTAATTCCTGAAGCAGCCAACCGTGAAATCTCGGCTACGGTAGTATTGAAGCGGATGCTGGAAGGGCTGGAATAAATAAAGAAAAACCCCTTCCTATAAGGAAGATTCACCTGTAGGGGCGGGGTTTGCCCGCCCGAAAACACTGTACTTTATGTCTTCGGACAGGCAAACCCTGCCCCTACAGGTGTATAACTTGGTAGTTGCATTAATATCTTGCCCCTACCAGTGATAAAGTATCGATTATTTCTCTACCTCTTTTCCCATTTCCTTCCATCCTTCAATCCCTTTATCCAGATTATAAACCTTATAACCTTTCTCCGCCAAAATCTTGGCAGCATTGCGGCTGCGTCTTCCGCTTTTGCAATATACTGCTACGGGACGGTCTTTCTGAAGAATTTCTTCCGCATCGGCAGCAAAGTTTGCATCTAAGGCATTGATATTGATACTGCCGGGAATATGCCCGTCCGAATACTCTACTACTGTGCGCACATCTACCAACTGGATGTTATTGTCCTGTATCAGTTCCTCAAACCGGTCACAAGACAGGTTCTTGAACTTGTCCTCTTTCTTGGTACATGCCATCATGGCAAGTGAGAAGATGCAGATGAAAAATATGAAATAAATAAATTTAATCATGGTCTTTTTTGCTTTTAATAAGTAAATGTACGGCTAATCATTCCTTCCTTGTAAGTATTGATGTTGAACACAATCTTGTCCCCCTTGCGCAAGGTATTGGCGTATGCCCACAGGGGGATAGACAGGTAGACTTTGCGGTCAAAACCCTCGATGTCATTGTTCCTGTCGTGGTAGAGGGTGAGGTACAAAGTTTGTTCTCCATCCTTGTTCTCCAGTTTGTTTTCTATGAAGTGATAGCCGTGCGATTGGTCTTTTACCTTGACCAGCAGGATCATATTCAGATAGTTCCCTCCGCGCCAAAGGCTTTGAATGGCTACCGGGTCGGTCTTTAACTCCTTGAATTTTTCTTCCGGCAGGGGGATGGGAGAGATAACCAGCTGGGTGTTATAGAGCATGGCGGTTTTCTCCGTAGTATCGGAATCGGTGAGCGGGGCATACATGGTGACTGTGCGGTAGGTGGTGTCGGGAACCAGCCCGTCTAGTCCGGCACGGGCTTGTATGTTCCATTCGGTACCCTCATCCGTTATCAGGTAACGTCCTGTCCCGGTGTCGTCTGTTTTCAGGTCGATCATGTCTGTCAATACGTTGGGGTAGACGTAATCGTCGTCACTGCATGAGGACAGCAACAGAGGGAGGATGAAGGATAGGATGACTAGTTTCTTCATGATTATTCGTTTTATCCTTTTGCTGCCTTTAAATAATTAATCAGCGGATTGGCATACATAGTCAATAGAGCATGGCGCAGGAAGGCTACATCCTTATTCGGTATCTCTATTTTTGCTATCTGCTGATCCAGATATTTCTCAAAATGCTCCTTTTCTTCTTCGCTATATTCGGCGGTGAAACGGTTGTCATTCATCAACAAATCACACGCCACGTAGTTGCAGGCATATAGGCGATAGCTGCTATGGATATGGCGGTCTATTGTTTCAGATATGGCGGTGAATAACTCACATTTGGGCAAGTTGCGTTCCCGCAATGCATCCAGTTCGTGATTCAGGCAGGCAGCGGTTTGGAAGTGGATTCGGCCTTTGTAACCATAGAGCCCGGTCTGCATACTTATCAAGTCGTCTTTGGGGCTTTTCTGGAAGTTGGCGTCATCTCGTTTCTGTTGCAACTCGCTGGCTTTCAGATAGTCGCACGGGTCATACTCATAGGAGATGGCAAGGGGGACAATGTTCAATTCTTTCAAGCTGTCTATCACGTCGCCTTCACCTCCGATAGCCATCATTTTCAGCACGCTGTCCTGGGTGCGGTCGTTAGAGTCCTTGGCGCGTCCCTGGCGCTGGGTTATCCACAGGTTCTCGTGCTTCTGGGTGATGGAGAAGTGCATATAGCGTGACATCAGTGCCGATGCTTCCAGCTTTTGGCGCATACTCAGTCCGCGTTTTACGATAAAGGATTTGTTGACACGTACCAGTTTTTGAATCCAGGGATAGATCAGCAGGTTATCTCCGATGGCTATCTCTACGGTGTTCATGTCTTTGTCTATCAGCAGGATAGACAGGAAGGCAGAATCCAGAATAATGTCACGGTGATTGGAGATGAACGTGTAGTTCTTTGTCTTTTGCTCCGTCAGGGCAGAACAGTCGAAGGTCAGTCCATTGGCGGTTTTCTTCACCAAATCCCATAGCAGTCCATAAAAGAAAGTCTTTTGGTACTCCAGGTTCGTTTTACACTGGCGCATTTTCATGGCAAGAACCTCGAAGGGAACGTCAGGTATCACAGACTCTACCACTGCCCGGAAAGCGGGGTCAGCGATCAATTCTTCACAGATTTGCGGCAGCTCCTCGGGAGCGTAAGGGCGAATCTCGTTAAATTCTGCTGGTATGTTCATATGTCTATAGTGGTTAGTGGTTAGTGATTAGTGGTTAGTGAGAGGTGGATGGCAACTTTATGCGGCAGCCATTAACCATTTATCACTAACCGCTCATCACTAAAATTTGTTTTCTATAATATCGGTCATCACGTCTTTTATATCCAGTCCTGCGGCACGCACCTGTTGCGGGATGAAGCTGGTGGCTGTCATACCCGGAGTCGTGTTGATTTCCATCAGGTTCACTTTCCCTCCTTCGGTTATGATATAGTCTATGCGGATAATTCCCGAGCATCCCAATATATCATAAATGGCAGAGGTGAGCAGGCGCACGCGCTCGGCTGTTTCTTCGGGCAGGCGGGCAGGGGTAATCTCTTGTGATTCACCGTTGTACTTGGCGCCATAATCAAAGAATTCGTTGGCGCTCACTACTTCGGTGATGGGGAATACCACTTCCTTGTCCCTCGTCTTATAACAACCGCAGGTGATTTCTGTTCCCTGCATAAAGGCTTCTATCATCACTTCATCGCCTTCGCCGAAAGCCTTGTCAATAGCAGGCTGTATTTCTTCCTTGGTCTTCACCTTGGTCACGCCAAAGCTGGAACCGCCGGCATTGGGCTTGATGAAACAGGGCAGACCCACTTTGCTGATCACTTCTTCATCGGTAATCTCGAATCCGAGGCGCAGGACGAGTGATTCGGCTACCCGGATGCCGAAACCTTTCAGATATTGGTTGCAGGTGAACTTGTTGAAGGTCATGGCCGAAACCAGTACGTTACAACTGGAATAAGGAATGTCCAGCAAGTCGAAGTATCCTTGCAGGATGCCGTTTTCGCCCGGAGTGCCGTGAATGGTGATGTAGGCAAAGTCAAATAGCTTCTTTTCACCGCCTTCCACAAAACTGAAGTCGTTGCGGTCTATCGGTGTTTTGCTTCCGTCAGGCAATACTACTTCCCAGCGGTGTCCTTCCATCTCTACTATATATAGGTTATAATGCTCTTTATCCATGAAAGAGTAAATGCCCTGCGCACTGCGCAGAGAAACGGGGAGTTCGCTGGAATCCCCTCCGGCTACTATTGCAATCGTACGTTTCATTGTTCTTCTCTGTTACTGATGTAGTTTCTCCACTTGTCTATCAGGTTTGTCATGTCCTCGGGCAGGGGGGAGGTGAAGAACATCTCTTTGCCTGTGCGGGGGTGGACAAAGCCCAGCGTCATAGCGTGAAGCGCTTGGCGGGGGCAGGTCTCGAAACAGTTGTTTACGAATTGTTTGTATTTACTAAAATGAGTTCCTTTCAGTATTTCGTGTCCGCCATAGCGCTCGTCGTTAAACAGGGTGTGGCCTATGTGCTTCATGTGGACACGTATTTGGTGGGTGCGTCCCGTTTCCAGCACACATTCTACCAGAGTGACGTAGCCCAAACGTTCCAGTACGCGATAGTGGGTTACGGCGTGCTTTCCCTGGGTGGGGTCGCTCAGTACTGCCATCTGCATACGGTCTTTGGGGTTGCGTCCTATGTTGCCCTCTATGGTTCCTTCGTTGTTTTCTACAATGCCCCATACCAGTGCGTTGTATTTTCGCTTGGTGGTTTTGTTATAGAATTGAAGTCCTAGGTGAGTTTTGGCATCGGGTGTCTTGGCTATCAGCAGCAAGCCCGATGTATCTTTGTCTATACGGTGCACCAGTCCCACTTGCGGGTCGTTGGGGTCGTATTTGGGATTATCTTTCAGATGCCAGGCTATGGCGTTTACCAAGGTGCCGTGATAGTTCCCGCAACCGGGATGCACTACCAGTCCGGCAGGTTTGTTTATCACCATCAGGTCATCGTCTTCATAGACCACGTCCAGCGGAATATCTTCGGGTATAATATCGTTGTCATAGCGCGGGCGGTCCATCATTACCGTCAGCACATCGCAAGGTTTCACTTTATAGCTGCTTTTCACCGGTTTGCCGTTTGCCATAACCAGCCCGGCATCGGCAGCTTTCTGGATGCGGTTGCGCGAGGAGTTGACCAATCGCTCAAACAAGTATTTGTCTACGCGTACTTGTGACTGGCCTTTGTCTACCACTACACGGAAGTGTTCATATAGTTCGGCGGGATTTTCCACCACCGGTTCCACGTCGTCCAGTGTATCGTCTATTTCATCCACATAATCTTCTGTCATCATCACGGGAATTTTTATGAAGGTTTAGAACCAGGATTCGTCTACCACGGGAGTATCATCGCCTGTTGTGCCGGATACTTCTTCGGTCATGGTGGAGTCTTCGGGCATTGTATCGTTGCCATTGCCCACGCACAGAGTCAATACGGCTTCGTGCGGAACTTTTTCTCCGGCCTGCAAGGTGCGTCCGCGATACTTGATGCTGTACACCCAGTCTTTATCACCGCTGATGTATTCTGGATCGGTTACTTTGAAGCCCAAGGCGCGCAGCTTGGCTTCCGCCTGGCGCAGGGAGCTATTGTCCATAATGTCGGGCACGGCTACCTGTGGGGCACTGTCAGCATTGATGGTGAGGTACACCGTTCTTCCTTCCTTTACCTTGAAACCTCCTGCCGGATTTTGTTCCAGAATGGCGCCGGGAGGAATCCCTTTTACATAACTGGAGTCTATAACGATGGATTTCAGTGACTGCTTGTCAAGTTCATTTTCTGCCAGGCGCAGGTTCATTCCTTTTACGTTGGGCACTACCACAGCCTCGCCGTGGCGGGTATAGCTATCCAGCCATTGAAGCGTGCCCAGTGCCACCGCTATGACGATCACTATCATGGCTACCAGGTTGAGCCAGAAGAAGCGGTTATTCTTGAAGGAAAAGAATTCTTTGAATGTTACCATACTTAACTAAATTATTTCGGGTCAAAGATACGATAAATTCATTTCTGTTCCTACATTTAGGTTCGAATATCATATACTTTTTGTACCTTTGCACCCCGAAAAAAGAACCTATTCCGTATCAGGGTAAACAAAATAAGGTAAAAAGATGATAAACGAGACTACAAACGAACAAGAAGTACTGTTGCTGCGCCGTAAACTGGACCTGTTGCTACGCACCGGAAAACTGTTGATGGAAAGTGCGGCAGACACTAACCGGATTGAGCGAAACATGAAGCGCGTTGCCGCTTATCTGGGCATCCCCGAAGAAAAATTGCATATTGACATCAGGTGGACCATGCTGATGGTGAATGTGAGTGATGAGAAACATTCTTTCTCCAAATTCCAGAAGTGTGAGAAACACGGCATCAATATGGAGGCTATTTCTAAAATCAGCAAGCTGTCGTGGCGTGCCATAGAGCAGGATTATTCCTTGGATAAATATGAAGAAGAACTGGAAAAGATTACCCATCAGAAACGTAACTATACTCCTTATATTGTAGCCATCTGTACGGGTTTTGCCTGTGGCGGATTCTGCAAGTTGTTTGGCGGCGACTGGATTGCCTTCCTCATTACGGCTATCTGCACTTTTGTGGGATTCCGCACGCGTGCCCGTTGCATAGAGTTCGGCATTAATGTATATATGAGTATTGCCATTTCTGCATTTATATGTACGTGTCTGGCTTATGGCTTTTCATTCTCGGGCTGGTCTTCCACTCCTTACCATCCGTTGCTGGCGTGTACGCTATACATTGTTCCGGGTGTCCCTCTGATTAATTTTGTGGATGACATGATTGATAACCACTTGTTGGTGGGCATTACGCGTGCCGCCAATACGGCGATGATGGTGGCGGGAATGGCATTCGGTATTGCCTTTGCTTTAAGGCTGCTGGTGATGAATGATGTCACCATCGACCAAAAATTCAGTGAGTTGAGCATGGTTCCGCATGATGCTTACTGGGTATATGCCATTGCGGCGGCTATTGCAGCTATGGGATTTGCCACGATCTTTAATGTGCAGCGGCGCTTGTTGTGGGTGGTGGCTGTAGGTGGTATTCTTGCAGTGTGTACCCGTAACTTCGTGAATTTCGAGTTGGGATATGGTCCGGTCATCGGTTCGTTTATGGGTAGCTTTGTGGTGAGCCTTGTTGCCGTGAAAGCGGTTCACTGGTTCCATGTTCCCAATCATGTGCTGACTATTCCCTCGGTTATCCCGATGGTTCCCGGTGTGTTGATGTATCGTTCCTTGTTGTCGCTCATCAATATGCGCGGTGTGGTGGGAGAGGTGACGCTTGCTTTCTCCAACGGAATCAATTCGGCACTCATTATATTCTGCATTGCGCTGGGAGTTGCCATCCCCAATATCTTTGCCCGTCGCTACATAGCCAAGGATCGCCAGCGTTTTCTGACCCAGATGCTGGCTGAACGCAGGGCGCGCGGCAAGTTTATTGAGTGGTAACAGGCGGATGTTCCCGGTATTGGGTAGGCGAACATCCTGTATATTGCTTGAATACTGTACTGAAATATCTGGCGGTTGAGAACCCTGTTTGATCCGCTATTTCGTTAACGCTAAGTTCCGTATGGATGATGAGCCAAATGGCTTTCTCCATACGGATTTTTGTTATGTAGTCGTTGGCGCCCATGTCCGTCAGTGCTTTCAACTTGTTGTACAGGGAGGCGCGGCTGATGCCTATCTCGCTGCAAATGAACGGGATGCCCATTTGCTCGTTATCCAGATGGTCGGTGATTACTTTGTTCAGCCGGTTCAGGAAATCTTCATCGGCAGAGCTGAATGTGCTTTCTTCGGGATGGGGCAGCGGTCCTGCCTTGGCATAGCGGGTACGCATCCGTTCCCGGTTGCCCAACTGGCTGCGGATGATGGCATATAACATACTCACTTCAAACGGTTTGGTGAGGTAGGCATCGGCTCCGTTTTTGTAGCCATACAGGCGGCTTTCCTCATCATCGCGGGCGGTGAGCAAAATAACGGGAGTGTGGCTGATGTCCAGGTTCTCCTTTATCTGTTTGCACAGCTCGTAGCTATTCATTCGGGGCATCTGTATGTCGCTCACAATGATGCTTGGCTTCATTTCCAGGCACAGGCGTAAGGCTTCTTCGCCATCGGCAGCTACCCATATCTCTTTGAAATTCTCTTTCATTGCGGATGCCAGATAGTCTGTCAAGTCCTTGTTGTCGTCCACAATCAGTAGGGTTTGTGACTTGGTATCGGCGTTTTCATCCTCTTTTTCGGTAATGTCTTCGGAACCTTGGGTGGGGGCAAGAAGTTCGTTCAGGTACTCTTGCGGGCGCAGGGTGATGTTGCCCGGCTGTATATCCGCCGGCAGTTCAAACCAGAAGGTAGCCCCTGTGTTACCGTTGTCATAGTCTCCGATACCGCCGCCGTGTTGTTCGGCAAGTATCTTGGAATAAGATAACCCGATACCTGTGCCGGGACGGCTGTTGTTTCCTTGGTAGAAGCGGACAAAGAGGTTGTTTATATCTACATCTTTCAGCCCCGGCCCTTGGTCGGAGATGGAGATGCGCACTTTGGCCTTATCTTTGCTCAGGTGTACGGAAACTGTGATTGTACTGTTGTCAGGGCTGTATTTCAATGCATTTATCAACAGGTTTGTCAGGATGGTGGTACATTTCTCTTTGTCAAAGCAGAGGGTTTGTACATCAGGATCGGGCTTATAGGTAAGGGAGATTCCTCTCGCGGCAGCCTCCGGCTTAAAGTCGGAGATAAGTTGTTCCGCCCATTCGTCCAAAGCGATATTTTCGGCGTGCAAGGTACTTTGTCCTACTTCCATTTTGCGGACATTCAGCACGGTGTTCAGAATGTTTTTCATCCGTTCCGATTGTTTACAGATGCTTTGTATCAAGGGATAATCCGCATTGTCTGCCGAGAGCCGTTCCATGAGTTGTTTCAGTGGGGCATGAATCAGCGTAAGAGGGGTGCGCAGTTCGTGGCTGATGTTGATCAGGAAGCGTACTTTCTCCTCATACACCTGTTGCTCGTGTTCTTTCATTGCCCATTTCAGCTTGTTTTCTTTGTTGCGCAGCAACACCATGAAGGCAATAATGATACCGGCAAAGATGAACAAGGTGCAGCACAGCATAAACCAGCCCGATTTGTACCAAGGCGGCAGCACCACCAGGGTAAGTATCTCACTGTCTGCCGTCTAGTCGCCGTTGCGGGTGCTGCAAGCGGCTTTCACCCGGTAAGTGCCGGATGGAAGACTGTTCAGGGTTATTTCCGGCAGGTAAGAATAAATAGCTTGCTCGTTCAGTCCGGTGATGGTGTAGCGATACATTGGCTTGCGGAAAATGTCCTTGTCGCGGGTAATGATCTTGATAATGATCGGCTTGCTCTTTTCATTGATGGTGAGCCGGTTTTCATTCGAGATATGGTCATTTACGCGCTCGCCGCTCACCAGTATGTCTGCCAGCCGCAGGGTGGGGAGTACTATGGTTTCTTCGGGCAGTTGGCGGTTGATGTACAGTAATCCGTTTACGCCTCCCATATATACATCGCCTTCCGGGGACAGCAATCGGGGTTTTTCCAGGTATTCGTTCTGTATCACTCCGTCCGGCTCGCCGAAAAGGATGAATTTCTTTTCTTTAATCAAGTGGGCGAACAGTTTTCCTTCCGTGCCTATCCATACCCGTCCCTTCCGGTCGCATATCAGTGAACTGATTTCGTTTATCAGCGTATTGGGGACAATGGTGTATTGTTTGTTGTGCGGATCATAATTGCTCAGCCCGTAGTTGCTTCCTATCCAGAAAATTCCCTGTTCGTCGCGGGAGATGGAGTTGAATATGGTGTCGCCTTTGGCGGTATATACCAGTTCCAATTCATGGCGGCGAGCATTGACCCGGTAAATGTGTCCCAAATCGTACATATAGCAATCCTCGCCTTCATGGCCTATCGGCGGCAGGTTCCGATTATTTCGTTTATTCCCTTCCCATAAGTGATAGGGGTGAATTGTTTCTTGCCGATGTGGTAACTATAAGGAGTTCCTGAGAGCAACAAGATGGTTTCGGGGGTATTCTGATAGACATTTACCGTCTTTCCCCGGTGGCATAGGGCATTGTTTATGCTGTCATTGATGATAATGAGCGGCTGGTAACTGTGGGTTGTCTTATGAAAGGTGAACAGCCCTTTGCTGAATAGGGAAACCAGCAGATGATCCCTGTCCATGCCGGTAATGGAAGCTACTTTGTCTTCCCATGTAGAGAGAATATGTTGGAACTTCCCGGTGGCAGGATCGAAACGGTTGATGCCGCCTCCGTCCGTGCCTATCCATATTTGGGCATCGCTGCCTTGGTAGATGGATAAGACGGTCTTTTCACTCAGTCCGTAACTTTGTCCGGGCAGTGCGTCGGGGTAGGTTTTCATGCCTGCTTCCTTGATGTTGATCACACCGTTGCGCACACTTCCTGCCCACATATTATTGTTCTTGTCCCGATAGAGGCAGAGGATGGAATTGGCAGGTAGCGAATAGAGATCGCCGGGAATGTGCTGAAAGGTGGTTATCTTGCCGTTTTCCGGATTCAGGATACTGATACCTGCTCCGTCCGTACCCATCCATATCTGTCCGTTATGTTCCGCCAGAGAGAGTATGACGTTGGTTTTCAGTGCAGAGTTCTGCGTAGTGTAGGAGTGCAGCAGTGTGCCGTTGCGGTCATAGCATTTCACGCCTTGGTAGTAATGGGAAATCCATACATTGCCTTTATGGTCCAGCAGCAGGGAAATAACTTCTTCGCTGTTGAAGGGAACGGGACGCGCCTTTCCCGTAGCGACATCAATAAACAGGGCTTTTGTCCATCGGTTAGTTGCCAGCAAGGTATTTTCATCCCATTGATAGAGGTTGGAAATGTTGTACTTGCTGTTAGGTGTCAGTATATGGGAGAGCTGGATGGTATGGTCTTCATAACTGTACTTGTACAGACTGCCTCTACCTCCGAAAATTACTCCGTCTTTCCACAGGCAAATGGAGTTGGCTATCACAGGATTATTGTCTTTATCCCTCACCAGTACGAACTCGTCCTCTACATCTTTATAGCGGAACACCCCTTTTTTCTGTGATTGCCCAAATGTTATGTTCTTTGTCTTCAGCAGATGGGTGACGTTTCCGCGGAGATACCTTTTCAGGTCGTAGCCGTCAAAACGTCCGATGCCCGAGCGTGTGCCTATCCATACATAGCCTTTTTCCGGGTTCACTTCCAGGCAGCGCACCATAGAAGACAACCCGCTCTGGGTGGGAATCTGCTGAAAGAAATATTGTTTGGCTTCTGATGCGCCGGTAGCGATCAGGGCAAATAAGACAAACAAAAGCAAGATACGTATATGCAGGGCAGATGTTTTCATTGTTTCTTCAAGGTTTGATGACAAAAATAGCTTTTTGTCTTGAATCACACAACAAAAAGAAGCACGAATCGCAGGGCTATAACAAAGAAAAAGGATTTCCCAAATGGAAAATCCTTTTTCAAAACTATAAGTTTACTCTATTAATTTCTGGGTAAAGTTTCTTTTACTACCATGGGACGGCCTGCATATTCTGCACCGTTCAACTGGTTGATAGCATTTGCCGCTTCTGAATCTTCCGGCATTTCAATGAAAGCGAAACCTTTCGATCTTCTTGTATCGCGGTCTACAATAAGTTTAACTGAGTTAACAGTTCCATACTCTTCCATTACTTCTCTTAAATCTGCTTCCTTAACATTGTAGCTAGGGTTTCCAACATACATATTCATAAATATCAATATAAAAAAATTAATAATTCCGACAACAAAGTTTTAGGAAGTTCTAAGTCAGAAATGAATATACTCAATGTGGATAACTGAGGAGATGCATGTGAGAATAAAACCAGAATAAATCTCTTATTGTTCGTTGGGACAAAGTAACGCCTTTATTTCGGATAATGCACCATGTTTGTATGTTTTCCGTGCTTTATATATCCTTTATTGTCATAAAAGACCAATAATTAACATTGAAGGATGCTTTTAGGGGTGGCTTTTTGGCAATATATCTTTGGCGGTTATAGATTTTTCATCTACTTTTGCTCCTGTCGATGGGTATGGTTTATCAGTTGGCTTATAGAATATTAGCAACTTTAATGGCGCACGCACATGGAAATGCACGAACAACAGGATGTAGTAAAAGTAGAATTCAATTATTCACCTCTCATAAACTTCTCGATGCAGCAGAACCGGGTTGGGGTGATTCAGCAGTTATCTATCAGGAACATGAAGCAGGAGGCACTGAAAGATATCAGGGTTATTCTGACCACAGAACCTGCTTTCGGCGAATGTGCGCCTGTTGCCATAGAACAGATCCCTTCCGGCATAAACGGGCAGGCGGTGCGTGTGGATTCGCTTCGTTTGCAGTTGTCGGCTACCTACTTTGCGCAACTCACTGAACGGATGGCAGGAAACTTCTTCCTTGAGGTAACCGCCGGAGGCGCTTCCATCTTCAAGCAATCCTATCCCATTGATATTCTGGCATATGACCAGTGGGGAGGTCTCAATGTGTATCCCGAGATGCTTGCCGCCTTCATTACCCCTAACCATAGTGCACTGGCACCTATTATAAAGAGAGCCGCCTTGATTTTGGAGCAGTGGACGGGCAGCCCTTCGCTGGACGAGTACCAGAGCCGCAACCCGGACCGTGTGCGGAAGCAGATGGCAGCTATCTATGCCGCCCTCTCCGAACAGAACATTATTTATAGCACCGTTCCCCCCAGCTTTGAGGAGTCCGGGCAAAGAATCCGCTTGGCGGATACCGTCCTTGCCCAGAAACTGGCTACCTGCCTGGATATGGCGTTGCTATATGCCTCCTGCCTGGAAGCGGTAGGCATCCATCCCCTGCTGGTGGTTACCCGGGGACATGCCTTTGCCGGTGGCTGGCTGGTTCCCGAAACCTTTCCGGATAATGTGACCGATGATGTATCCCTGCTCACCAAGCGGACGGCGGAAGGGGTCTATGACATTGCCTTGGTGGAAACCACTTCCATAAATATGGGGAGCAATACCGATTTCGATACCGCCGTGAAAATGGCAGACGGCGCCTTGGCGGATACCGCAAGTTTTATACTGGCATTGGATGTGAAGCGGGCACGTTTCTCGGGCATCCGTCCCATTCCCCAACGCGTGCGGAAAGGGCAGTATTGGGAAATAGAAGAAGAACCGCAGGCAGCCACGGACACTTTGCAGTCTGCCCTCCAAAGTATCAATCCTTATGATTTATCCACTCTCAATACCGAAGTTGTTCTCACCAAGCAACTGCTGTGGGAACGCCGCCTGCTGGATCTCAGTTTGCGAAATAACCTGCTGAACATCCGCATTACCAAGAACACCCTGCAACTGATCCCTACCGACCTTGCCGCCTTGGAAGATTCCCTGGCGGCCGGCGATGAATTTCAGATCCTGCACAAGCCTTCCGATTGGGAGAATCCGCTCTATAACTTCGGCCTTTACCAGTCCGTACCCGCTTCCGATCCTATCATCGGGTTTGTAAACTCCGAACTGTCACAGAAGCGGTTGCGCTCTTACCTCACGGAGCAGGAATTGGCCAAATCCCTGACACACCTGTATCGTTCCTCGCGCACCTCTATGGAAGAAAATGGAGCCAATACCCTCTACCTGGCACTCGGACTCTTGAAATGGTATGAAACTCCTGCCAGTGAACGCCCCCGCTATGCGCCTATCTTGCTGCTTCCGGTGGAAATTATCCGTAAATCGGCGGCAAAAGGTTTCGTGATCCGTTCCCGCGAGGAGGAGGCGATGATGAACATCACCTTGTTGGAGATGCTTCGCCAGAACTTCGGCATCACGGTGCAGGGATTGGAACCGCTTCCCACGGACGAAAGCGGGGTGAACGTCAAACTCATTTATTCCATCATCAGGAACAGCATCAAGAACCAACGGAAATGGGATGTGGAGGAACAGGCCATTCTTGGAATCTTCTCGTTCAACAAGTTTATTATGTGGAATGACATCCACAATAATTCCCATAAACTGGCAAAGAACAAAATAGTTTCCAGCCTGATAAACGGCAAGATAGAATGGGAGGCGGAAGTAATGTCGGCGGATGCTGCCGCACTGGATAAACAACTGTCTCCTGCCGAACTGGTGCTGCCCATCAGCGCGGATTCCTCTCAACTGGAAGCCATCTATGAAGCGGTAAACGATAAGACCTTTATTCTTCACGGACCTCCGGGCACAGGAAAGTCGCAAACCATTACCAATATTATTGCCAATGCGCTATATAAAGGAAAACGCGTATTGTTCGTTGCCGAAAAGATGGCCGCCCTCTCTGTGGTGCAGAACAGGCTGGCAGCTTTGGGGCTTGCCCCCTTCTGCCTGGAGATACACTCCAACAAGACAAAGAAATCCTCTGTTATCTCCCAACTAAAGGAAACAACCGAGATTGTCCGAAAGTCTTCTCCGCAGAACTATGAAAGGGAGGCGGACCGCCTGCTTGCCCTCCGTACCGAGTTGGGCACCTATGCCGATGCATTGCACCGGGTATATCCTTTCGGACTCTCCCTGTATGATGCCATTGTGCGTTATCAGTCCATAGAGGTGGAACCCGCTTTTGAATTTCCCGTTTCGTCCTTAGAGCGACTGGACGCCGAAGGAATCTTGCAAAAGGAAGAAGCCATTGAAATGCTGGTACGTACCGCCAATGCCTACGGGCATCCCTACCAACACCCGTTGACGGGTATTTCCGTTCCCGAATATTCTTCTTCCCTGAAAGATGAGGCAGCGAAAATACTGCACACCTTTATCTCCCTGCTGACGGAAATCCGTACTAAACTTGCCGTTTTCTCCCAACTGACGGGGGAAACGGAATCACACCATACCCGGAGTGACCTGCACATTGCCACGAAAATCATCGGCATCTTGCAGCAAATCCCCGAACTTACCGCCTCACTGCTTACTATGCCTCTGTTTTCAGAAGCCATTCAGGAGTATCAGGAAGCAGCCTTTCACGGGAAAAAACGTGACCGGTTAAAGGAGGAGATAGAAACCGCTTTCCATACCGAAGTGCTGTCTGTCAACGCCCGCCAGTTGCTGATGGACTGGAACTTGGCATCCACCCAATGGTTCCTTCCCCGCTACTTTGGGCAGCGGAAGGTAAAGAAAGCGCTTGAACTCTATGCACTGGGCAAAGTAGGCAAAGAACGGATCAGGGAAACCTTGCAGCTTATCATCAGCTATCAGGAAGAAGCCGGGTTCGTGGGTAAGTATGAAACACAACTTCCTGCCCTGTTCGGCTCATACGGCCGGGCACAGGACTGGGAAAACATTGAACGGATTATTGCAGCGGCAACATCGCTTCATTCCGCCATCTTGTCTTATTCCAAAGATATGGGCAAGGCTTCCGTCTTCCGCCAATCGCTGGCGGGGCAGTTATCGGAAGGCATCCGCCCTTTCAGGGAAATGCACGGGCAGTCCCTTGGCGAACTGCACCGGTTGTCCGGAGAATTGGCGGCGGCAGAAAAGCGTATCTCCGAGACTTTGGGCGTAACTACAGATTTCCTTTATCAGGATTCTGCCGATTGGATTCAGTTGGCACTGACCCATACCCATACTTGGAAGGATCATTTGGACAGGATGAAAGATTGGTACCAATGGCTATCTGTCCGGCGTAAAATGAACGAAGCAGACATCGGATTCATTGCCGATCTATATAAGGAGAAGAATCTTCCTGCCGACAGTATGCCGCAGCTTTTCCGCAAGAGCTTCTATCTGGCTGCCATCCGCTATATTCTCTCCAAGGACAATAAACTGGAACTGTTTAACGGCAAGATGTTCAATGATGTGATAGAGAAATACAAACAACTTTCTTCCCAATTCGAAGACCTCACCCGCAGGGAACTCTTTGCCCGGTTGGCTTCGCGCATCCCGTCGTTCACGCAAGAAGCCATTCAAAACTCCGAAGTGGGTATTCTGCAAAAGAATATTCGCAACAATGCCCGCGGAATGTCCATCCGCAAACTCTTTGACCAAGTGCCCACCTTGCTCTCCCGTATGTGCCCGTGCATGCTGATGAGCCCCATCTCGGTGGCACAATATACAGATCCCGATGCGGATAAATTCGACTTGATTATCTTCGATGAGGCCTCACAGATGCCTACCTACGAAGCAGTGGGAGTCATAGCCCGCGGACAGAATGTAGTGATTGTGGGCGACCCGAAACAGATGCCGCCCACCAGCTTCTTCTCTACCAATGTGACAGATGAAGAGATGATTGAAATGGAAGATCTGGAAAGCATACTGGATGATTGCCTTGCCTTGTCCGTCCCCTCCAAACATTTGTTGTGGCACTACCGCAGCAAGCACGAGAGCCTTATTGCGTTCAGCAATTCGGAATACTATGATAATAAACTGCTCACCTTCCCGTCGCCGGACAATATAGAGTCGAAAGTGCGCATGATTCCCGTTAGCGGATTCTATGACAAGGGCAAGTCGCGGCAGAACAAAGCGGAGGCAGAGGCGGTAGTCCGTGAAATAGCCCGCCGCTTGCAGGATGGGGAGTGCAGAAAGAAAAGTCTGGGCGTAGTTACGTTCAGCATCGTGCAACAGGGGCTGATAGAAGATTTGTTGTCCGACCTGTTCGTGCTCCATCCCGATTTGGAGTCGCTGGCATTGGAGTGCAAGGAACCGCTGTTTATCAAGAACCTGGAGAATGTGCAGGGGGATGAACGTGATGTGATTCTTTTCTCGGTGGGCTACGGGCCGGATGCCGAAGGCCGTGTCAGCATGAACTTCGGTCCCCTGAACCGGGAAGGCGGAGAACGGAGACTGAATGTAGCCGTTTCGAGGGCACGCTACGAGATGGTTATTTTCTCTACGCTGCGCTCGGATATGATTGATTTGAACCGTACTTCTTCCGTGGGGGTGGCAGGACTGAAACGTTTCCTGGAATACGCGGAACGGGGGGGGAAGCGCGCTGTAGATTACCAGTCGGCAGGGTTACCGCTTGAAGAAGCTTCCATCGCAAAGATTGTGGCGGAACGGTTGCGGGCATTGGGCTACACGGTGCATACCGACATCGGTTCTTCGGGCTACAAGATAGATATAGGAATTGTGGATGACCTTCATCCTTCTATCTACCGCTTGGGTATTATTTGCGATGGCAAGAACTATCATTGCGCCAAGACCGTGCGCGACCGTGAGATTGTTCAGAGTAACGTGCTCCGTATGCTGGGTTGGAAGATTTGCAGGATATGGACGATGGATTGGTGGGAGAACCCGGAGGGAGTGATGCAGAATATACAGGCTGTTTTGGAGGCAAAGGCGGATGGTGAACAGGAAAAGGAGTCTATTCCAGTGGAGTCTTTTTCTGCGGAGGTTCTTCCTGTGAAGTCTTTTCCGGTGGAGGTTCTTAACTTGCCTCTAAAAGGGCAAAGGACTGCCGATGTAAAGCAGAATGGCGTTCATAGCCTGCCTTATAAGATGGCAGACCTAAAGCAAAACTATTATAATTCCGAGTTGTTCTATTGTGCAGACAGGAAGCGTAGCATCCTGGACCAAATAAAGAGGTTTGTAGAAGCGGAGGCTCCCATCAGTAAATCCCTGCTTTGCAAGAGGATACTCTATGAGTGGGGCATGGCGAGATTGGGACAACGCTCCGAGGCTTATTTGTCTGAATTATTTCAGGAGTGCGGCCTGTATAGGTGTGAGTATGACGGATTGGCTTTCTTTTGGGTAAACGAGGAGCAGTGCAGGACTTATACTTCTTTCCGTCCTAACTCCGGGCGTGAGGCAAGTGACTTGCCGCCGGAGGAAGTAGCCAATGGAATGAAACAGATACTAACCGACCCCATCAGTTTGCCCATTGCTGATTTATTGAGGGCAGGGGCACAGTTGTTCGGTTTTTTGCGGAGTGGGTCTCATATAGATGCTGCCATGCAAAGAGGAATGCAGGAGGCGATAAGGAGGAATTATGCGAGAGTGGAGAATGATAGAATGACGTTGGTGTAATATTACTAATAGGAATGTGTGGTAAAACTGCCGAAACTTTCTACAACTGAGTTTTTGTTTTCTACTACCACTACTACCACTGTTTGTCTCAGAACTCCGATGACTAAAGGGATTGCGTATGTGGTAGTAGATTTATTTTCTCTCAAAAAGACCTACTACCACCACTTTCTTGCATTTTCTCAAAGGTTGTTCTTGTCTTTTTTACCACCAATGCCGGATAAAGTAACGGTTTACTTTCCTTTTCCTTGAATGCGTTCTCCTTGAAATCGTATTTTATATCCATTACTTAAAAAGTTATATATGTAAGGATTAGCCCTCCACACCTTACACCTAAGGTCTTTCTTCCTTTCATATTCTATATCCCAAGGCTTGGGAGTTAACTCCATAGGCTTCGGATTTAAATCCCAAGTGCTGGGGTTTAAATCCAAACACTTGGGATATAGCATATGATAGTACAAAAGAGCTTACTCTTTAGTAGAAAAAAGATTAGTAGAAAGGAAAGAGTGGCTACTGGTTACCAACACCGTAAAAAAGCCATTATTATTAGTCAGGATTTGAATATAACCAAGACTATTTAATTAAAGCAGCGCTCCTTGAGCGATGATTTCATTAATTAATCATTAAAAATAAAGATGTATGAGAATCGTAAAACTATTAATTTTAATTTTTATGGCAGTTAATACTTTAGCAGGCAATGCTCAAAATGCAGAACAAGGAATTCGCCTCGGCGATAAGGCTCCAGATTTCACGCTGAAAGATCAGAATGGGAATGAAACTAATCTGTATCAATTACTAAAGAAAGGTCCGGTAGTGCTCAACTGATATAGGGGTGGATGGTGTCCTTTTTGTAATTTGGAATTGAAAGGACTGGCTGATAAAACAATGGAAATAAATCAGTTAGGAGCCACACTAATTGCTATATCGCCTGAGCTTCCCGATAAAAGCCTGACAACAATCGAAAAGAATAATCTTCCTTTTGTAGTACTATCGGATACGGATAACGATGTTGCACGCCAATATGATTTGGTCTACAAATTGGATGCTGAAACTGCCGACCGATATGAGAAAGGTTTCGGGTTAAGTCAATATAATGGGAATGACAAGGCTGAACTGCCTATACCGGCTACCTATATTATTGATCAGAAAGGTATAGTAAGGTATGCTTTTGTTAACCCTGATTATAAGAAAAGGGCGAATCCGGATGATGTTTTGATGCGGTTGACACAACTTGTCAGAACATCAAACAACAATAAGCTGGTATTGGTGTGGAGTAGTGATGATCCTATGGTCGCCGAGCGTGTAGCTCTCATGTTCCCTCATGCCGCCCAGAAAAACCATTGGTTTTCAGAAGCGACCTTGGTAGTATGGGGACCGTCGGCTAAGTTGATAACCAACGATGCTACTTTACAGAAAAAGATACATGATATGCAGGCAGATGGGGTGAAAGTTGAAGCATGTATTGCCTGTGCAAGTGCCTATGGGGTTGTGGAGAAACTGAAAGCTCTCAATTACAATGTACTCCCAATGGGCGAGCCTTTAAGGAACTATCTGAAACGAGGATATCAGGTTTTAACCTTTTGAGATCACCGGATATATAAATGATAAATCATTTATTATAATGAATGGGTAGCCGGAGTTAATATATACTTCGTCTGAGAGTCTGATAGAAAATCTTTATCTTGATATACTAAGTTACAATGAATAATCTTATCTATTAATTCTATAAGATTATTCATTGTACTATTCTTTGAAATAAACAAGCATTAATACCGGATTGTCATCTCTTTCTAATACTATTCTAATACCCTTCTAATAATTCTCTAACCGCCCTTCCCATCTCCCTTTCCTACTTTTGTCCCCGAAATGAGAAAAGAGTATTAACTATCATTGAAATGGACAAAGAATGAAAATGAGAACTCTACCCTTCCTGTTATGGGGAGCGTTGTTACTTGCCGGATGCAAGGGCAACACGCAAGAAAGAGAAACAAGTAACTACCAACACAAAGGTGACACAGTGATTGTAGTCAACAACACATTGAACGAGAAACTAAGAATTGCCGAAGTGCAACTTCTGCCTTATGCCAAAAAAGTGGTCACTGCCGGAACCGTACAAGCCATTCCTACACAGTTTGCCTACGTGGCGCCTCCCTTTTCGGGCAGGGTGATGAAATCATGCGTCAGTCTGGGACAGCGAGTACAGGAGGGAACACCCTTGTTTGAAATCAGTTCACCCGATTTCACGGCTGCACAAAAGGACTTTTTCCAAGCGCGGTTGGAACGCGAACTGGCGCAGAAAGATTACCGCCGCAAACAAGATCTGATAGCCAACGGAGTAAGTTCGCAAAAGGAACTGGAAGAAGCCGAGAACGCCCTGCTTATTGCCGATAAGGAATATGAGAATGCCCTTGCCGCCCTGCACGTCTACCAGGTGAATGATCCGGAAAATATGATACTGGGGCAACCGCTGATAGTCCGTGCACCCATCACCGGAGAGATTATTAAAAATAACATTGTAACCGGGCAATATATAAAGGATGACTCCGAACCTATTGCCGTGGTGGCAGACTTGTCTGAAGTATGGATTACGGCACAGGTGAAGGAAAAAGATATCCGCTTTATAAAGGAAGGAAACCAACTGGATATAGAAATATCGGCTTTCCCCGGGAAACGGATACAGGGTACTGTTTTCCATGTGGAGGAAGCGGTGGATGAGAGCACCCGTTCCATCTGTGTGCTGTCGGTATGCGATAATCGGGAGGAAAAGCTTAAACTGGGAATGTACACTACCATGCATTTTATTAGTGACTCTATAGATATGGTGCATATTCCCGAGAAGGCATTGCTGCAAGGCGAGAAAGACAGTTATGTGTATGTGCAGATTTCCCCGAATATCTATGTGCGAAGAGCCGTAGAAGTGGAGGTGTCGAAGAACGGGCAGGCGGTAATCAGCGGCGGTCTGGAGGCAGGAGATAAAGTAATAAGTGAAGGCGGATACTATTTAAAATAAGAAGATTATGAAGAAAGATATAATGCTTACCGTCATCCGAAAGAGATGGGTAATGCTTTGTTTGTTCCTGATGTTGGGCATCTTCGGCTATTACTCATGGAAACAACTGTCCATCGAAGCCTATCCCGACATTGCCGACGTAACTTCGCAAGTAGTGACCCAAGTGCCCGGACTGGCAGCCGAAGAAGTGGAACAGCAAATCACTATTCCATTGGAGCGTGCCATCAACGGACTGCCCAGCATGCACGTGATGCGCAGCAAGAGTACCTTCGGGCTATCCATGATTACCATCGTCTTTAAAGACGGAACGGAAGATTACTGGAGCCGCCAGCGTGTGCAGGAAAGGTTGAATGAGGTAGAACTCCCTTATGGTGCCGTGCCCGGACTTGACCCTCTGACATCGCCTATTGGGGAAGTGTACCGCTACCTGATAGAAAGCGACAAACACTCTTTGCGCGAACTTACCGACTTGCAAAACTGGGTAGTAATTCCCCGCATCAAGGAAGTATCCGGCGTAGCCGATGTGACTAATTTTGGCGGCATCACCACACAATTTCAAGTGGAAGTAGACCCGCGGAAGCTGGAACAATACGACCTTTCCCTTGCTCAGGTGATAGAAGCGATAGAGAATAATAATGCTAATGTAGGCGGCAGCGTGCTGAACCGTGGCGATCTGGGCTATGTGGTTCGCGGCATCGGACTGATAGAAGGGTTGGACGATTTGGGAAAGATTGTAGTAAGCTCGGAAGGGGGGCGTGCCTATCTTCCTGAACGATATAGGTACACTGAAATACGGTAATTTGGAGCGGAAAGGAGTCTTTGGTTACAGTGACCGCACCCGTGAATATTCCGAGAGCCTGGAAGGAACCGTATTGTTATTGAAACACGAAAATCCGTCGGAAGTGCTGGACGGCATTCACGCTGCCGTTGATGAACTGAATAACGGACTGTTGCCCGAAGGAGCCAAGATTCATGTGTTTCTGGATCGTACCAGTTTGGTAAACACTACATTGAGCACTGTGTTGCATACCTTGCTGATGGGTATGGTGCTGGTTATCTTGGTGCTTATTCTGTTTTTGGGTAATTGGCGCGGTGCATTGTTGGTGTCCGTCACCATTCCCATCGCATTACTCATTGCATTTATTCTGATGAGGATTACCGATATTCCCGCCAACCTGTTGTCGTTGGGAGCTATCGACTTCGGTATCATTGTAGATGGAGCTATCGTAATGATGGAAACCATCCTTAAAAAGCGCGAAGACCATCAAGGCGAATACATAGAGGAAAAGAGTATAGCGCAGCGTGCCCGTGAAGTAGGGAAGCCTATCCTGTTCTCTACCGTCATTATCATTACCGCTTATCTTCCCCTGTTTGCTTTTGAACGGGTGGAACGCAAGCTGTTCACTCCTATGGCGTTTACCATGAGTTATGCCATGATCGGCGCGTTGCTGGTGGCGTTGCTGCTGATACCGGGCATTGCTTACGCTATTTATCGCAAACCGCGCAAAATATATAAGAACAAGTGGTTGGAAAAGCTGCGTGATAAGTATGCCGCCCTCGTAGAGAGAATACTTAATAACCCCCGCCGCATTATCGCCCCGGTGGCAGTGATCTTGGTAGCTGGCATTGTATTGAGCATCACCGTAGGAAAAGATTTTCTGCCTACGCTGGACGAAGGTTCCATCTGGTTGCAGGTAAACCTTCCGCCCGGCATTTCGGTAGAGAAATCGAGAGAAATGTCCGATACCCTGCGTGCCCGCACGTTGAAGTATCCCGAAGTAACCTATATCGCAGTACAGGCAGGACGAAATGATGACGGAACCGACCCGTTCACTCCATCGCACTTTGAGGTTTCCGTAGGTATTAAGCCCTACAGCGAATGGCCCAAAGGAAAGACCAAAGACGACCTGATAGAAGAATTGGCAGCCGAATACGAAACTTTGCCCGGCTTCCGCGTAGGTTTCAGTCAGCCTATGATAGACGGAGTAATGGATAAAATAGCTGGAGCGCACAGCGAACTGGTAGTGAAAGTCTATGGCAATGACTCCCGCGAAACCCGCCGCATAGCCGAAGAAGTAATGAATGTGCTGTCGGAAGTAGACGGTGCGGTAGACCTTGACATAGATCAGGAACCTCCTTTGCCCCAGTTGCAGATACTGATGGATCGCGATGCCATTGCCCGCTACGGGTTGAATGTTTCCGATGTTTCGGACTTGATTGAAGTGGCTATCGGCGGAAAAGCCGTGGCGCAACTTTACCAAGGCGACCGCCAGTATGACATCACCTGCAAACACAAGGAAGATGCGCGCGACACGCCCGAAAAGGTGGCTGCACTGATGCTGACCTCTGTAACCGGAGCCAAGATTCCTCTTTCTCAAGTAGCCGAAGTACGCCTCAGCACCGGAGAGAGTACCATCACCCGCGAAATGAACCGCCGCCATCTGACGGTGAAACTTAACTTGCGCGGACGTGATTTGGCTTCCTTCCTGAAAGAGGCGCAAAGCCGGATAGAGGAGAAAGTGGCATACGATAAAGATAAATACACCATCCGTTGGGGCGGACAGTTCGAGAATCAGAACCGTGCTTATTCACGTCTTGCCCTGATTATTCCACTCACGCTGATGTTGATGTTTATCCTTCTCTATAGTACTTTCGGGAAGTTCCGTCAGGCGGCGTTGGTATTGTGCATTGTGCCGTTGGCATTGTTCGGGGGAATGCTGGCGCTCAATCTTCGGGGCATGACGCTCAATGTTTCGTCTGCCGTAGGGTTTATTGCCATGTTTGGATTGTCCATACAGAATGGAATTATCATGGTGTCGCACATCAATGGGTTGCGCCGGGGAGGAATGCCGCTTTATAGGGCTGTCTATGAAGGTGCGCGGCATCGTTTCCGTCCTATCCTGATGACCTCCATCACTACTATTATCGGACTTTTGCCGGCATCTCTGGCAACGGGTATCGGTAGCGATGTGCAGCGTCCGCTGGCAACGGTCATTGTGTATGGATTGATATTCTCCACGCTCATCTCCATGTTTGTGCTCCCTACCTTTTATTATCTGATTGAGAAAAGAAACTTAGTAAAGAATCACTGTAATGAAGAAGAAAATGAAACACTATAACCTCCTTGCTGTACTTCTACTTATTTTCATTGTGTGTAGCAAAGCTCCTGCCCAAAGCACCGGGAACACCCCGGTGCAGGAGCTTACTTTCAGCGAATACCTCACCCGTGTGGGCAAGAGTAACCTGGGCTATCTGGCAGAACGGCTTAACATCAATATTGCCGAGGCGGAAGTGATTGCTCAAAAAGTATTTCCCGATCCTGAGTTGGAGTTTGAGGCGGCTAATGAGACTTTTTCTTTAGGGCTGGGGTACTCTTTGGAGTTGGGCAATAAGCGCGGTGCCCGTATCAGGTTGGCACGCAGCATGGCGACATATGAGAAACTCTCTTTGGAATCTTACTTTCAGGACTTGAGAGCGGAGTCGGCAAATCTTTTTTTTGGAAGCCATTCTGCAACGGGAGCTGCTGGATGTGAAGAAGGATTCTTATGAATATATGCGCCAGTTGAGTCTTTCGGACAGTCTGCGCTTTGTGTCGGGGGAGATTACGGAGAATGATGCGCGCCAGTCTAAGCTGGAAGCATCTGCCTTGCTCAATGAGGTGTATGAACAGGAAGCGGCATACCGGTCGGCTTTGGCGGTGCTTAATCAATATATGGGGGCTACCACCGATACGCTTCACTTGCCCGTGGGCAGTTGGGATGCACTGGACAGGGATTTTTCCCTTGCCGAACTGATACGGGGAGGGTTGGAGAACCGCATTGATTTGCTTGCCTCGCGGAAAGGCATTGAGATAAGTACCAATGAGTATCGGTTGACTCGTGCCGAGCGTCGCCCCGATATAGGTTTGTCCGTGTCTTACGAGAGGGATTGGAATGGTTTCCTTCCGCCATCACGCTCAGTCACCGGTGGGGTGAGTATTCCTTTGAGTTTCTCTAATGTCAATAAGGGGGCTATCAAAGCTGCTAAGTTTCGCATAGAGCAGGCCGGTATCAAGAAGCAGGATATGGAACTGCAAGTACAGACCGAAATCAGTCAGGCATGGTATCACTTTGAGGCTGAGAAGAAGAAGCTGAACCAGTATAAGACGGGAATGCTGGAAGAATCGCAGAAGGTGCTGGATGGAATGGTTTATAAGTATCGCCGTGGGGAATCGAGTATTCTTGATGTGCTGATAGCTCAACGTACCCATAATGA
>Ga0192242_10043_pt1 | contig 60123 bp, 58 predicted proteins | sample Koala_Koa27_J3_FD_131235 | JGI IMG/M metagenome (GOLD analysis project Ga0192242, IMG submission 131235) | Enriched cells from koala feces incubated with labeled cellulose particles, San Francisco Zoo, California, United States - Koala_Koa2-7_J3 ...
CTGGCTACCATAGTAGTAGAAGGAATGTTGATTGGCGAGGAACGTATCCGCAAGGAAACGGTGGTGAAAGGTTCTTTCATCGAGTTGCTTCAGCCTTTTGCCACGCGGCTGGTTTCGGGTAATACGGTGGACAACATCCGGCAACATATTAATAAAATACTGACTGATAGAAAAGGAAGTAGGAGGTAGTGGTTAGTGATTAATGAACATCTGAGAGACTATCAGATTGAAATGAAAGCACGCTTGGTTGAAGCTTGGAAAGCCCATCGGAGTGTGATGGTACAGATGCCTACGGGCACGGGCAAGACGCACTTGTTGGCTTCTGTGGTAAGTGACTTTGTTTCTTCCGGCGGCGGTGGGCAGGTGTGGCTCATTGCCCACCGCAGGGAACTGGTAGCGCAAATTAAGGAAACATTGTCTAAATATGGCGTGGGGCGTGCGGAGGAGAAGCAGGTCAGGGTGATGTCTGTCCAGTGGCTTTCAAGGCATTGGGAGGAAGCGGGCGCTTGTCCGGATCTGATTGTGATAGACGAGGCCCATCATGCCTTGGCCGCCTCATATGCAGAGATGTGGGAGCGCTATCCCGATGCGAAAAAGTTGGGAATGACGGCTACTCCCTGCCGTCTCAACCGCCGGGGATTCACGGAACTTTTTGAGGTGCTGGTTACTTCGTGGAGCGTCGCCGAATTTATAGAAAAAGGGTTGTTATCTGTATTCGACTATGTCTCAATCCGTCCCGGCAGCGAGGAACAGCGGTTGATAGACAGTCTGGAGAAGCGTGGTGCGGACGGCGACTATCAGGTGAAGGAGATGGATGCAGTGCTGAACAGGCGTCCGGGCATTGAACGGCTGTATCAGAGCGTCATGCGCTTTGCAGCAGGCCGGAAGGGGATGGTGTATGCCATCAGCAGGGACCATGCCCGGCGGATAGCGGAGTATTATAGTGGGCAAGGTCTGAAAGCTGTAGCCATTGACAGCAGGACGCCCGCCCCGGAGCGCAAGCGTATGGTGGAAGAATTCAGGGGCGGGAAAATTGAGGTGTTGGTAAATGTGGATGTGTTCAGTGAAGGGTTCGACTGTCCCGATGTGGAGTTTGTGCAGTTGGCCCGTCCTACTCTTTCGCTTGCTAAATATTTACAGCAGGTGGGGCGCGGATTGCGCAAGTCGGCAGGCAAGGAGGCGTGTATGTTGATAGATAATGTGGGATTGTATCGTATATTCGGGCTTCCCACTCAGCCGTGGAACTGGAAAGCCATGTTCGAGGGGCGTATGGCGGGTAAGGGAAGTTTACCCGTACGGATGAATTGCGATAACACCGGGGCAACGCCTTTGGTGGTAGAACTGTCGGCAGAAACCGTCCGCGATGGTGGGGAACTGGTGATGGTCATGGAGCATGACCGCTTGCTTTCTTCTATCAAAGAGCAATGTCTTCCGGATGAAACTCTTCAGTCACCGTCCTTGCAGCTCAAGGCGTTTATGGATAAGGAAACGAATCTTTGGGGCTTGAGTAAAGGGGAGAAGACGGTGGTGGATGCTACATTTAAAGAGGTATTGGGCATAAAGGGAAGGTTTGCGGCGGCAAGGCTCCCCAGCATGCGCATCCGGGTGGTGGATGACACGGGAATCACCGTGGGCGAACTGGATAACTGCCGGGCAGTGAAGTTTCTGAAAGATGATTTGCTGCTTGCCCATTGCGGCGGGGATACGGCCCTCTATATGGATTTGAGGAACGGCCGTTGTTATAGTGCCAGGCCGCGAGTACTGAGATATGGGAACATAGAGTTGCTACAGGTGAACCATGATTATTGCAGTAGGACAAAGCAGGTTTATACAAACCGATGTGGCTTGCATCCCTTGTCTATTGTGTGGATGGGGTTCTATGTGAAAATGTATGACAGAAACGTACCTTCCTTCTGCCGCCGCACGGAATGTGGAGGCTTCTTTTATGAACCGCAGGTGTGCCTGCTGGAAGGTGATGAGGAGCGTGTTTACTATCTGAGCAGCCTGCTGCCGGATAAAAGCATCGTTGTGATGGATGATGAGGGGCGATATTACCATGTGGAGAAGGGGTGTGAGAAACGCTATGTAGCCTGTAACCGTCCAACGGATCGGTGTGAAGACTTTGATGAGGTGTTTCCGCAGCTTCAAAAGCAGGCGCATGAACGTGTGGCAAAACGGTTGCGTGAGGAAGAGCACGAAGCCGAAAAGAAGCGGCAACGGATGATCAGCGGGAGCCGGGATGCAGTGCCCTACCGGATAGGGGCAAAGTGGGGGCTGAAAACAACGGAACGCATCTTGATTCCGCCTGTCTATCGGCGGATAATGCATCCTGTAGGCGGTTATTGCGCCTATCAGGATGCTTCCTGCCAATGGGGAGTGCTGACCGTAGATGGCCGGATCGTCATTCGGGCAAGGTATATGGAGGTGGCGATAGAGCCTGACGGAACTGCTCGCTTGACACTGGTACCGGGGAAAGTGGAGGTGGTAAAGTTGTCAAAGAGCTTGTAAGGTAATTTGCTATTGCTGTGCCAGTATCTTCGCAATAGCTCTATCCGGCTTTCCTGTTTCAGTCAATGGTATTTGAAATACCGGAGTAATGAGTTTAGGACGCCAGTAAGCCGGCAATGCTTGTTCGCAGACCGTTTTTATATTATCCGGTATTTGCCCTTCTATCAATAAAACAACGATTTCTCCGAATTTCTCGTCGGGAGCAGAGGTGATAAGGAAAGGCTGGGACAAATACTCTTTTAAGGCTGCTTCTACCTGCTCTATCTGTATTTTTACCCCTCCGCTATTAATCGTGTTGTCCTTTCTACCCAATATGCGGAATTGCTTGTCTTTATTGATTTCTGCTATATCATTTGTTCTTAATTCCTCCTCACATACCCGGGGAGTATGGATGATAAGAGTCTGTTCCTCACTTAAATAAATGCGTACATCTTCGAAAGGCGTGTACCAATCGGACGCTTCGGGGCCGTTCAGTCTTCGCAAGGCTATGTGCGACAATGTTTCTGTCATGCCATAAGTAGACCAAACGGCATTGGGGAAATCCTTTAATTCTTTGGCCAGTTGGGAATCAATGGCTCCTCCTCCGATAATGAGGTGCTTTATTTGTTGCAACAATGCTTTTTTCTTCGGGTACTTGCAGGGAATTGTAAACTTGCATCGGTATCATGGCAGCAAATACCGGGGCTTTTTGCATATCTTTCAAAGGATGTCCGGAGGGAGGAACGAGCCATAAATTGAGTCCTGCCACCAAGGCGCGTACTACTACCATTTTTCCTGCAATATATTGCAAAGGCATACAAAGCAGGGCAGAGTCTTCTTTTTGCAATCCCAGGAAAGAACAGGTGAGGCAGGCACTTTCCATCATGCGTTCCTTTTCTACCCATAATTCTTTGGGCTTGCCTGTGGAGCCGGAGGTATGGACAAATATTTTATTTTCGGGACCAAACCATTCGGATAAGAAAGAAAAAAGTTCCTGCCTGAAACTTCGTTTATCGGCAGGTATGTTCATTCTTATTAATTCAATTTCCCAGTTAGAGTAGGGAATGTCTTCTATCAGAATAGTTTGCTTGTCTATGTCTGTACAGTATGTTGTCATTGTTGCAGCCAGTTTAATATGTCGGGTTCTTGTTCTTCGGGATGAAACCAAAGGCAATCACCTTCTATGTGGAGTGGGTAATTTATGTTGTCGGTAAACAGGAGCCCGGTTCCCAAGCCTTGGGGCAGGGTGGGCTGTAGGGTGGCACACCATTGTGCAATGGCATTCAAGCCTATATTGGATTCCAGTGCGGAGGTGATCCAAGAGCCGATGCCTCTTTCGGCAGCCAGTTCTATCCATTCTTCCGAGCCGCTGATACCTCCGTGCAAAGATGGTTTCAAGATGATATATTGCGGTCGGATGGTTTCAAGAAGTCTTATTTTATCATCTCGTTTGTTGATGCCTATCAGTTCTTCATCCAGGGCGATAGGAAAAGGAGTGGTGGCGCACAGTGTTGCCATTTCATTCCATTGTCCGGCACGGATGGGTTGTTCGATGGAATGGAGATGGAACCCGGAAAGACGTTGCAGTTTTTCAAGGGCATCTGTCGGGGTAAAAGCACCGTTGGCATCTACGCGCAATTCTATTTGTTCGGGGGTGAAATGCCGGCGGATATGTGCCAATAGTTCCAATTCCTTTTCAAAGTCGATGGCGCCTATTTTGAGTTTGATGCAGCGGAAACCTTTTTGCATTTTCTCTTCGATACGATGGTACATTTCGTTGAAGTCGCCCATCCAGATAAGGCCGTTGATGGGGATACCTGCTTTTCCTTTGCTGAAAGGAGTGTGCCAGAATTGCAGGCTGCAGGCTTGGAAATGCTGCAAGGCGGTTTCCAGTCCGAATAGGATGGAGGGGTAGGGAAGCAGGGCTTCTCTATTTATTTCTCCGTTCTTTCAAAGTCTTTGCAGGCATTTGACAGGATTTCGTCATAATTCGGGAGGTCGTCACAACTGAGGGCGGGGAGTGGGGCGCACTCGCCTACGCCGTGGTGGTGGCTTTGGGTATCGGTGAGGAGTATATACCACACGTTTCGGGTGGTATATACTCCTCTTGATGTTCCTGCGGGTTGCTTGAAATGTAGTTGTTTTTTTTATTATTTTAGTTTGGTACATTGGGTCTATGGGTTATAGATAATGGTTTATCGGAGCAATACGGATGCCATTTCTCCGTAGGGGCGGATTGAATCCGCCCGTATACACAAAGTAAACTGTCATCGGGCAGATTCAATCTGCCCCTACAGCAAAATGATAGCTAATTTTTTATGGAAACCTAGGATAATCCTGAAATCTGGGTTTGCGTTTTTCCAAGAATGCCTTTCCACCTTCCTGTGCTTCATCCGTCATATAATAAAGCATGGTTGCATCTCCGGCAAGCTCCTGTATTCCGGCTTGTCCGTCCAGTTCGGCATTCAGTCCGGCTTTTATCATGCGGAGGGCAAGCGGACTGTGTTCCATCATCTTTTCCGCCCATTCCACGGTTTCATCTTCCAAACGGTCAAAAGAAACCACCGTATTTACCAATCCCATTTCCAAAGCTTCCTGTGCAGAGTATTGACGGCAAAGGAACCATATTTCACGCGCCTTTTTTGTCCCACGATACAAGCCAGATAAGAAGACCCGAAACCGGCATCAAAACTTCCCACTTTAGGTCCTGTCTGTCCAAAGATAGCATTCTCGGAAGCTATCGTCAAATCGCAAACCACATGGAGGACATGGCCGCCGCCAATGGCATAACCGTTAACCATAGCGATAACAGGTTTGGGCAGGGAACGGGTTTGTTTCTGGACATCCAGCACATTCAGACGGGGAACGCCATCCGTGCCTATATAGCCGCCGTGACCTTTCACGTGCATATCGCCGCCACTGCAAAAAGCCTTGTTTCCGGCACCGGTCAATACCACTACGTTAATATCCTGGCATTCGCGGCAATAGTAGAGCGCATCACTTATTTCCGAGGTAGTAGTGGGAGTGAATGCGTTGCGGTAACGCTCGCGGTTGATGGTGATTTTGGCTATCCCATTATAGAAATCAAAAAGTATATCCTGATACTCTTTGATGGTTTTCCATTCTCTTGTTTCCATATCTTTTTCTTTATTTGTTTTTTAGTCCGTGATAATACTCTCTTAACAAGGTTGTATCTTTCTCCTTGTCCGTAAATACTTCCAGCAACATGGGTTGCATCAGCACTTCAGAAGTGGTGAATTGCTTCATCGCTTCTTCCAGTTCCTCTTCTTCCGTTACCTTTATATAAATAAAACCGCGTTCTTCCGACCATCCTTGGGCGGTGGTATAATGTTCGGCGGTAATGAACTCGCGGGAACGGCTGGCCTTGTCCATGCCCGGCAATGTATGGAATATCTCTCCACCTTCATCATTCAGTAACAGAATACGGATATTGGCGCCATAATTCTGATTCCAAAGCGCGTTCATATCATAGAAGAAACTTAAATCGCCTATGATGATAAAGTTCAGTTTGTCTGAGGCTGCCGCATAACCGATGGCGGTAGAAAGTGATCCCTCTATGCCATTCACACCCCGGTTGCAACATATTTCTACTCTGGGTGGAATTGTGAATAACTGGGCATAACGCACGGCGGAACTGTTTGCCAGATGCAATGCACATGGTTCGGGTAATGACCGGATGAGTTTTCCTATTGCGGAGATTTCCGAATAAGGAAGTTCCGGTTCCGGAATGGTTTTGCAATAATTTTCCCACATCAGCGGGTAGTTCGTTGGTTTATTATCAAGCAGGAAAGCTATCTTTTCCAGAAACTCAAACGGGTCCATTTCAATAACGGTAGTCAGGCAGCCATAAAGGTCGGCTATCTTTCCGTCGGCGGCAATGTGCCAATGTTCGCGGGGCGGATGGTTCCGCAGATATTTTTTTAGTTGCTTGGATACGATATGTCCGCCGTAGGTAATCAGTATTTCGGGAGCCATATCATCTTGGCGTTCCGCATTCATGGAATACACGGCTGCATCGAAATTCTTGATGGGGATGCCCGGAATGGTTTGGTTGCCAAGGTGTTCCGTCAGCCAGGTGAAATGCTTGTAGAGAGGTTTCATATATTTCTTTTCAAACAGATAAATCAGGTTCATCTGTCCTACTACGATCATTCGTTTATTATATTTATTCAGACGTTCTATCAATTCCTTGTAATCGCGGTCATAGACGCTCAGACCTTGATAGCGGGTGATGACACGCACTTCGGGCAATGCCTTTGCCGTGAAGCGGTAGATGGGTTCGGAAATGGGAACATTGATATGTACTGGGCCTTTGCCGTGATGCGATGTTTCCAGTATGGCTTCATTGATCAGGCGGTTGCAAAACCACTCGTCTTCTTCCGTATGAACTTCGGGCAGGTTGACAGATAGTTTGACCAATGAACCGAATACGTTGGGTTGAGGTAAAGTCTGCCCATCCATTTGTCCGATCCATGCGGCGGGGCGGTCGGCGGAAATGACGATTAAGGGGACTTGCTGATAGAATGCTTCGGCTACGGCAGGATGTAGATTCAGTAATGCCGAGCCGGAGGTGTAATATACGGCGGCAGGCCCTCCTCCTTGCAGAGACAATCCGATGGCAAAGAACCCGGCGCTGCGTTCATCCGTTACCGGGTAACAGGTAGAGTCTTCCATGTTTGCCAGTGTGTGCACGATGGCAGCATTCCGGCTGCCGGGACAAAGCACTATTTTCGCACGCCGTGTGCCTTGAGCAGTGCTGCCAGTTGGAGTATGTTCTTTTTGTCTGAATACATCGTTCTTTTATTTTTTGATTGTGAGGGGTGCGTTATTTCGTTATAAAGTCAGGATTGATAATGCTCCTCATCGTTTTCATTTTCTCTCCTGTTTCTTCCCATTCCGATTCTACTTCGGAAGAAGCAAGAATGCCTCCGCCTGCATATAGAGTCACTTCATCCGCCTCTATTTCCATGCAGCGCAGGTTTACATATAAATCCGTATGCCCTTCGGGGTCCAGCCAACCAATAAATCCTGAATAGTAACTGCGGTCATAGCCTTCATTCTCCAAAATAAACCGGAAAGCATTCTCTTTGGGTAGTCCGCAAACGGCAGGAGTAGGATGTAATTCCTGCAATAAGTTACCCAAATTATTCGCATTCTTCAGCAGGAAATAGAAATCGGTTTTAAGATACACCAATTGTCCGGCACGAGCTGTATAAGGCCCTTTTTCTGTCATCTTATTACCAAACTTCTTGGCTATCCGGCGAATATAATCGGTTACATATCCCTGTTCTTCCTGGTTCTTTTTGTCCCATTCCGTTGGCATTACTTCATTTTGCATCGGCATGGTTCCCGCTAAGGCTACGGTGTGCCATTCCTTATCGTGCCCGCTCAACAGGATTTCCGGTGTACTGCCTATCCATGTTCCCGATGCAGGAGTATGGCATAAATAAATCATCATGCGCGGATAGCTGTTGCAGGCACGGATAAAGGCATTGAGTGGTGAGAAATCATCGCTGATATGCCGTGTGGCAGAGCGTGAAAGTACGAGTTTCTGGAAATGTTTCTCACGCAAAGGGGTGATGAAACGTTCAAATGCCTCGGTATATTGTTGTTTGCTGACCTCTTCTGAAACAAAAGGAGTAGGTATGCCGGGAGAATGGCGACAAGTGAGTATGGCATCGGCACACTCCAATGAGGTTAGTGCTTCACTAATTTCCTCCCAATCGTAAGCGGTGACATCCGGGCGGATAACGACCAAAGGATGCTTCTCCGATTGATGGAAAGGAACCATTACAAACCCTTTTTTTTCATTCAATTCCTGAATGTTTGCCGGTTGCTCCACATCGCCCGATGTTTGCAATACCAGATAACATTCATCCGTCCACGGCAATCGGTACAGGGCAAAGCTGAGGCGGCTGCGCGTCAGGCAATCCAATAAATCCTGTGTATGTTTATTAGGTAAATTCATTTTTGCTTGAATATGAAATTAACAATGCGGACGGTAGAAACCAATCGTCCCTCAGGAGTGGTGATATCTATGTTCCAAATATGGGAGGAACTTCCGCGGTGTATCAACCGCCCTGTAGCAATCACTTTTCCGCCTACGGGAACAGGCGAAATATGATTTCCGCTTACCTGCATCCCACATGCGCATTCGCCGTCGCGGCATAGTGACATGGAACCATGACCTGCAACAATCTCGGCGAGGGCCAATGACGCACCTCCGTTCAACATGCCGAAGGGTTGCGACGTGCGATGGTCAACGGGCATCTCAGCACGTACAGTCTCGTCACCATCGGTGGCAGGCGGTAAAAAAGTAATGCCTAAATGCCCTACCATTGAGTTCGAATAATCAGGGTTATAGGTTGTTTCTTCGTTCATTTGCATGTCTGTTCTTTCTATATGGCTACAAAAATACATAAATTTTGGATGAAAATACTTGGAATCGGCACTCTTTTAAGAATAAAAACATTTCGTGTTTACTTCTGTGTGTCTGAACTATTAAAAATATTTTTTTGTGCAGAGGTACTTTCTAAAAGAAATATTCTACCAAAGCTTTCTAACGATTTCTGTTTGTATAAACCTTTTTCCTGTAATCTTGTTCATAGGCAAAACATAAATTTAAAAAAAATCTAGTAATATGAAAGAAAAGAAACTTGCCCGTGAGGAACGAAATAAAGAGAAACTGACCACTGGAGACTGGGTTATGGCAGAGTTCTATTCCATCAATTCATTGAAAAGCAGCCGTATGCATGGAGTTATAGACGAATTCAAGAAATTGATGGAAGAGAAACTGGAAGTGGTGCAAGTAAATGTAGATGAAGAAAAAGCTCTTGCTGAATTTTATACCATTGTGCATATCCCTACTTATATTCTATTAAGAAAAGGAGAGCAACTGTGGAGACAATCCGGTGAGTTGAGTTTGGAAAGACTGGAAAAAGCTGTGAAAGAGTTTGTGTCATAATAGAAAAACGTTGTAAGGATGGAGTGCCGGTGAAGGTGCTCCATCTTTGTTTTATACGCTATCCCTTTATCTTGTATTTCATAAAAACAGTTAATCCTTTTATATTTTCCATTGGAAATTTTTCTATTAAGGAAATCTTCTTTATGTTTGCATAAAGTTTCCAAGGGAAAATATTAAATCAAATAAAATAGTTTAGATTATGAAGTATGTAATAGTAGGAGGTGTAGCAGGAGGTGCAACTGCCGCCGCACGTATCAGAAGAAACACAGAAGACGCAGAAATAATTCTGTTTGAAAAAGGAGAATACATTTCGTATGCTAATTGTGGCCTGCCTTATTATATAGGTGGAGTAATTGCGGAGCGCGAAAAACTGTTTGTCCAGACTCCGCAAGCGTTTGGCAAACGATTTCGTATAGATGTACGCGTGCAGTCCGAAGTCGTGGCAATTCATCCGGCAGAGAAGAAAGTGGATGTGCGCACTGCGGATGGACGGATTTATTCAGAATCTTATGATAAGCTATTGTTATCTCCGGGGGCTTCGCCGGTACGTCCGCCATTACCGGGAATTGATAATGAGGGAATCTTTACGCTTCGCAATGTGAATGATACGGATGCTATCAAGAATTATTTGCATCAACATAAAGTGAAACGTGCCGTTATTATAGGAGCCGGATTCATCGGCTTGGAAATGGCGGAGAATTTGCAGGAAGCGGGTGCGGAAGTTGCTGTAGTGGAGATGGCCAATCAAGTGATGGCACCTATTGATTTCTCTATGGCTTCACTGGTGCACGAACATTTGTTGCAAAAAGGAGTCTGTCTTTATCTGGAACAAGCCGTTGCTTCGTTTGAACGTAATGCCGATGGACTGGAAGTAATCTTTAAATCGGGAGAAAGACTTTCTGCGGATATGGTGTTGCTTTCTATCGGGGTACGTCCCAATACCGGGTTGGCATCGGAAGCAGGCATCGAATTGGGCGAAATGCGTGGTATCAAAGTAAATGATTATTTGCAAACATCCCATAGTGACATCTATGCAGTGGGTGATGCTATTGAGTTCCGCCATCCTATAACCGGCAAGCCTTGGCTGAATTACCTGGCAGGTCCGGCAAACCGCCAAGCCCGTATTGTGGCTGATAATATGGTATTTGGCAATAAGGTGAAATATGAAGGGGCGATTGGTACTTTCATTGCCAAAGTCTTTGATATGACAGTGGCTGCTTCGGGGCTTCCGGCAAAACGGTTGAAGCAGGCAGGTATTGATTATCTTTCGGCTACGATTCATTCCGGATCTCATGCAGGATATTATCCGGATGCATTGCAAATGTCTATCAAGATCACTTTCTCTCCTGTTGACGGGAAACTGCTGGGGGCACAGATTGTGGGATATAATGGAGTGGATAAGCGGATTGATGAATTCTCGCAAGTGATAAAGCATCAGGGAACTATCTATGATTTGATGGCTTTAGAGCAAGCATACGCACCTCCTTTTTCTTCGGCCAAAGACCCTGTAGCCGTTGCCGGGTATGTTGCCGGAAATATTCTGAATGGAAAGATGAAACCCTTGTATTGGCGTGAACTGAAAGATGCGGATTTGAGTAAAGTGACATTGGTTGATGTGCGCACGCCCGATGAATTTGCATTGGGAGCATTGAAGGGAGCTGTCAACATTCCTTTGGATGATATGCGTGAACGAATGAGAGAAATACCCAAAGATAAGCCTGTTTATTTGTATTGCGGTGTGGGGCTTCGTGGATATTTGGCTTCTAATATATTGTTACAGAATGGATATAAGGAAGTGAAGAACTTGATAGGAGGATTGAAACTGTATAAAGCTGCCATTGCTGAATTGCCCGTGCCGACAGGTTTCTCAAATACCGGTTCTTTAGATATTCATCATTCTGAACAAAGTAAAGAAGTTTCAAACATACCCTATAACACCATAAAAGTCGATGCATGCGGCATATCCTGCCCCGGTCCCATCATGAAATTGAAAAAGAATATGGAGCAATTGACAGATGGTGAGCGTTTGGAAATAATAGCTACGGATGCCGGATTCCCGCGAGATGCGGAAGCATGGTGTCAAACCACCGGAAACCGATTTGTTTCCGCGAACTCAGAAGCAGGAAAGTACCGGGTAATCATAGAGAAAAATACTCCACAATCTTGTCCAACAGAAGTTTGCAAGGAAGAGAAAGGAAAAACTTTTATCATGTTCAGCGATGATTTAGATAAAGTTATAGCTACTTTTGTACTTGCAAATGGTGCGGCAGCTACCGGAAAGAAGGTTACTATCTTCTTTACTTTCTGGGGATTGAATGCTATAAAGAAATTGGATAAGCCTGCGGTGAAGAAAGATTTCTTCGGCAAAATGTTCAGCATGATGCTTCCTTCCAATTCGTTGAAGTTGAAACTTTCCAAGATGAACATGGGCGGTATGGGTAGCAAAATGATGCGGTATATCATGAACAAGAAGAATATTGAGTCGCTGGAAGCGCTACGCTCCCAAGCTATTCAGAATGGAGTGGAGTTCATTGCCTGCCAAATGTCGATGGGTGTAATGGGCGTGAAGCGCGAAGAATTGCTGGATAATGTAACTATTGGCGGAGTAGCGACATACATGAACCGTGCCGAGCAGGCGAATGTAAACTTGTTTATTTAAATGTATATGGAGAAAATAAAATCAATATGTGTCATGAGGGAGCTTTTCAAGGCTCTCTCTGAACTTGAAACAAGGCTGATAGAAAAGCATGGAGTGTCATTGAATGAAGCAATGGCACTTTGCTGTATAGGTGGGGATACATTGACAGCCAGTATAATATCTGAACATACGGGGCTTTCTGCTTCCCATGCTTCAAAGGTAATTCGTACCACAGAGGAGAAGGGACTCGTCATTCGTAGCTTGGGTGATAAAGATAAGCGGCAGATGTATTTCACTTTGTCCGGGAAGGGATGTGAATGCCTGAAAGCGCTGAAAGAAAATGAAATAGAGATTCCTGAATTATTAAAGCCGTTATTTAATTAAACCCTTCTTCTTTTCATTTGTTTCTGTTCGGGATGGGAATGAATCAATTCACCGTAGGGGCGGACCCGTGTGTCCGCCCGAATGCATTCACAATACATACTTTTCCTGTATGTTATCGGGCGGACACATGGGTCCGCCCCTACGATGGATGAATTCATTTCCATCCCCGTTACGAATTCATACAACCCCGAACAGAATTGGAGAAATGGAAAAATAAATGGAAGCAATGGAGCAATCTGCGTAAATGGCAAATCTGGAAGCTGAAGTTGATTGATGCCCGCCTGTATTTCGTAAGCATATTCGTAGGATTGCTTACGGGACTGGTTGCCGTGCCTTATCATTACTTACTGTGGTATTTCTTCGATATAAGGAAAGCATTCTTTACCGCACATTATCCCTGATATTGGCATATTCCTCTATTTTTCCTGTTATGGGGAGTCTTGATATTTGTAGCACGCTTAGTGAAACGAATGCCATTAATAGCCGGGGGAGGAATCCCTCAAACCCGTGCAGCCATCAACGGCCGCATTCATTACAACCATCCCTTTAAAGAATTGATAGCCAAATTCATCGGTGGCATATTGGCACTCAGTGCCGGACTGTCTTTAGGGCGTGAGGGACCATCCGTACAGATCGGTTCATATATAGGAACACTCATCTCCCGCTGGGGGAATATACTGAAAGGCGAACGAAAACAACTACTTGCCGCCGGGGCAGAGGCCGGATTATCTGCCGCTTTTGCTGCTCCACTATCTTCTTCTCTGCTGGTTATTGAATCTATCGAGCGCTTTGATGCCCCCAAAACTGCCATAACCACTTTGCTGGCAGGAGTGGTAGCAGGTGGTGTGGCAAGCTGGATGTTTCCTACCACCCCTTATCACTTGATAAACGCAGTGACTCCCGATTTGTCTTTTGCCCGGCAAGCCGAACTTTATATCTTATTTGCCGCTATCATGGCCGCTATTGCCAAGCTGTATTCGCTTATCGTTCCTTTCTTTCAGGAACGGCTACCTGCTATTAAACTTCCCATTCCCGTAAAGATGCTTTATCTATTGCTGATAGCTTATGCCATCTCATTGACAGAAACTAACCTGACGGGAGGAGGGGAGCAATTCTTAATGATTCAGGGATTAAACGGAAGTCATGATATTGGCTGGCTCACTCTTATGATGCTTATTCATTTTGCTTTTACCCTGTTTTCTCTTTCTTCGGGGTTACCTGGTGGGAGCTTTATTCCCACTCTGGTAACAGGTGGATTGCTAGGGCAGATTTTTGGTTTGATATTGGTGCAGCACGGATGGATCGGTTATGAGAATGTCAGTTACATGATGCTTATCGGCATGGTTGCATTCTTGGTGGCAGTGGTGCGTACCCCATTGACTGCCATTGTACTGATAACAGAAATCACCGGACACTTTGAAGTATTCTACCCTTCCATTGTAGTAGGCGGATTGACCTACTATTTCACAGAACTACTGGCAATAAAGCCTTTCAATGTTCTGCTTTACAATAGAATGTTTCGTGATAATAATCCAGAGTTCCCTCAAGAAACTGGAGCTCGTTACCATCTTTTTGTTGAAATAATGGATGGCTCTTATTTTGATGGAAAGGAAGTAAACCGGTTGACATTACCTAATAATTGTATCATTCGCAGCATTCATCGGAATCGTAAAACATTGTTGCCACAAGGGCAGACACTTGTTCCTGGTGACCAGGTTGAGATAGAAATGGATGCACAGGATATAGAAAAATTGTATGAACCGCTGGTTAGTATGGCAAATATCTATTAAATTTGCCGTATGAAAAAGAAATTCCAGCTAGAAGTTCCCGGTGGGGCGGACAAAGTATTGTTACATACTTGTTGTGCTCCTTGCTCATCAGCCATCATCGAATGCCTGATGCAACATAGCATTACTCCGGTTATCTATTATTGCAATCCCAATATTTATCCGTTGGAAGAATATAATATAAGGAAAGATGAGTGCACACGTTATGCCCGGTCTTTGGGATTGGAAATTGTAGATGCCGATTATGATCACGAGAATTGGCGTTGCCAGATGGCAGGTATGGAGCAAGAGCCGGAACGGGGAGGGCGCTGTTTGCGATGCTTCAAGGTACGCTTGCTGGAAACAGCTCGCTATGCCCATGAACACGGCTTTTCTGTTATTACCACTACACTTGCTTCCAGCCGTTGGAAAAGTCTGGAACAGATAGAAGAGGCAGGAAGATATGCTACGGCGCAATATCCCGATGTTACTTATTGGGAACAGAATTGGCGTAAAGGGGGATTGAGTGAACGGCGTATTGCTATCATTAAGGAATATGATTTTTATAATCAGCAATATTGCGGTTGCGAGTTCAGCATGAGGAATTAGTCTTTTCCGGAATTATGTTTCTACTCTATTGGTTCATCTACAACTGCCTATAGGCGAGAATGAAAAATAAAAAGACTATCAGATTCTGATAGTCTTTTTATTTTGGTAGCCCGTGGGGGAATCGAACCCCCCTTTCAAGAATGAAAATCTTGCGTCCTAACCGATAGACGAACGGGCCATCCTTTGTATCGATGATTTCTCTCTCGATTGCGGGTGCAAAGGTAGTGACTTTTTTTAAATTAGCAAACATTTCCCAAACTTTTTTCTAAACTTGTTGTTCATACTCCATTGATTTCACTATTTACCTAAACTTAATTTTTATGAGAACTATCTTAAAATCAATGAGTTGTCTTGTATTGGGCGCAATGACTATTACGCCAATATTTGCGCAACAAAAAGACAATTATCCGGAATTAGAAGGACCCGGACCGGTCATTATTATCTCGAAAGATAAAAATGGAAAGGAAGAATTAGTCAATGTCTTCAATGAAACGCAGCGTCCGCACTTCCACGACCCGCGCGCTCCCCGCTTTCTGCTGACTGACCAGGAAGGGAAGTTTGCACTGGGCATCGGTGGTTACTTAAAGACTACCATGGAGTATGACTTTGATGGAATAGTAGACGATGTGGATTTTATTCCTGCATTGATTCCGCAACCGGGAAGCACTTCCGTTCGCAATCAGTTTCAAATGGATGCTACCACCTCCACCATTTTTTTGAAGTTGGTAGGCAAAACCAAGCATCTGGGAAACTTCATTGTCTATACTGCCGGAAACTTTCGGGGCAGTGGCAAGACTTTTGAGTTGCAGAATGCTTATCTTTCTTTTCTTGGTTTCACGATGGGGTATGATACCGGCCTGTTTATGGATCTTGCCGCAGGGCCTCCCACTATTGACTTTCAGGGACCTGATGGGATGACTTTTTATCGTGCTACCCAGTTGCGCTATGAAGCCAGTCCGGTAAAAGGCTTAAAAGTGGGGATAGGCGTGGAAATGCCTTCGGTAAACGGTACTCCTGCAAAAGAGGTGAGAATCGGTACGCAACGCATGCCCGATATTCCTGCCTATGTACAGTACTCTTGGACTAAAGGAAGCCATATACGCTTGGGAGGTATCTTGCGCGGCATGACTTACGAGGACGAAGTGAATAATAAGGCAAAATCATTGACCGGCTGGGGTATCCAGGCATCCGGAACTGCCGGATTGGGTAAATTCCGGATGTACGGGCAATATACATATGGTAAAGGTATTGCACAGTTTATGAATGATATGAGTAACCTGAATGTGGATATTGTCCCCGTGGCAGATGAGTCCGGGCGTATGCAGGTACTTCCTATGAGGGGCTGGTTTGCCGGATTGCAATACAATTTCTCCAAGCGGGTATTTGCTTCTGCATCCTATAGCCAATCCCGATTGTTTACAGAAGATTGCTATGCCCACTATAATGAAACTCAATATAAAAAGGGGCAATATCTGGTAGCCAATGTGTTTTGGAATGTGAGCCACAACCTTCAGGTGGGTGCTGAATATCTGCATGGATGGCGCAAGAATTTCAACGATGTAAATCGCGAGGCAAACCGGATTAACCTGAGTGCGCAATATAATTTCTAATTAAAAGACATTGCGCAACCTCCTCCTTCAAAAGGGGGAGGCTGGCGCGATGTGATTTATTCTCACCTCTACACAAGTATTACATATCTTTTATTTCATCCAGATTCTTCTGAATATCTTCATCTTTCAATTCATAATTCATCAGGTTACCTGCCAAGTATTGGTCATAAGAGGCTATATCAATCAGCCCATGACCCGAAAGGTTGAACAGAATGACTTTTTCTTCTCCTGATTCCTTACATTTATTGGCTTCATTGATAGCGGCAGCAATGGCGTGGCAAGACTCCGGAGCCGGAATAATTCCTTCTGCCTGTGCAAACAAACAGCCGGCCTGGAAAGACTCCAACTGCTGAATATCAACCGCTTCCATCAGATTGTCTTTCAATAACTGAGAAACAATAACTCCCGCACCGTGATAGCGAAGTCCACCAGCATGAATATTGGCAGGAGCAAAGTTATGTCCCAATGTAAACATAGGCAATAACGGAGTATATCCCGCTTCATCACCAAAATCATATTGGAATTTACCGCGAGTCAACTTTGGGCAAGAAGCAGGTTCGGCAGCAATATATCGGGTTTGTTTTCCCTCCAGAATGGTGTGGCGCATGAATGGGAAGCAGATTCCGCCAAAATTGGAACCACCACCAAAGCAACCGATAATCATATCGGGATATTCGCCTGCCATTTCCATCTGTTTTTCGGCTTCCAGGCCGATAACTGTTTGATGCAAAGCTACATGGCTTAATACTGATCCCAGCGTATATTTACAGTTGGGAGTAGTCATAGCCAATTCGATAGCCTCGGAAATAGCGGTACCCAATGAACCTTGATAGTTGGGATGTTTAGTCAGGATATTCTTACCTGCACGGGTAGACATGGACGGAGAAGGAGTGACCTGTGCACCGAAAGTCTGCATGATGCTACGGCGATAAGGTTTTTGGTTATAGCTGATCTTTACTTGGTAAACAGCAGTTTCCAGACCGAATACCTTGGCAGCATAGGAAAGGGCGGCGCCCCATTGTCCGGCACCTGTTTCGGTGGTTGCGTTTGTTATTCCTTCCTCTTTACAATAGTATGCCTGTGCCAGAGCCGAGTTCAGTTTATGCGAACCGACAGGGCTTACACTTTCATTCTTGAAATAGATGTGTGCGGGTGTTCCCAATGCTTGTTCCAGTCCATAGGCGCGTACCAGCGGGGTACTGCGATAGTATTTATACATTTCGCGTACCGCCTCGGGTATTTCAATCCATGCGTCTGTCTGGTTCAACTCCTGTTTGCAAAGCTCTTGGGCAAAGATCGGATAAAGATCTTCCGGTTTCAGGGCTTCTTTGGTTTTCGGGTTCAACGGCGGCATGGGTTTGTTCTTCATATCCGCTTGTATGTTGTACCAATATTTAGGGATTTCATCCTCTGGCAAGATAAAACGCTTCTGTTTTGTGCTCATAATCTTTCAATTTAATAGTTTTGCGGTCAAAATTAAATAAAAAAAGTATCCCTTACTAATAAATCGCCTGCTTTTTTTGCCAAGGCAGGTAAAAAAGGAGGGGAGGAGAAAGGCAAAATGGAAAGTTATTTGTTATTATAGATAGAGACCTATTAATTTTTTGATTAAGTTTGTCCCGTAAAATAATACAAGATAATATCGACATGGAACCTTTGCACAAGCTATTCATTTATCGAAAGAAATTGGTACAACCCTACATAGAGCAGCTATTGAAGCGGGTGGACGGAATAACTTATGTGATGTCGGCTTTGTTAATTCTCACTTTGGTATATGAGCATGGATTCCTGATTTCATTTGAAGAAATGGAGATCATTAACCAGTTGTATCATTTTGTGTGGATTGCTTTTCTGGTGGATACTTCCCTGCATATATTATTGAATTACTCTGATACGCGGCGCAAATTTCGCGGATTGACCTGGGTGGTGAGCCTCATGCTTTATCTGACATTGATTCCCGTAGTCTTCCATGAGCCGGAGCTAGAGGGAGGGATACATGACTTTTGGGCTTTCTTCCACAGTAGGTTGTATCATGTAGTATTGCTTACGGTTCTTTCATTGTTGCAGCTTTCCAGTGGGATAGTCCGCTTGCTGGGAAAACGTACTAACCCGTCGTTGATATTTGCTTCCAGTTTCCTGATATTCATATTGATAGGGTCGGCATTGCTGATGCTTCCGCGTGCTACTTATCATGGTATTTCTTTTATTGATGCGTTGTTTACGGCTACCAGTGCCACGTGTGTCACGGGATTGGTTTCGGTTGATGTTTCTTTCACTTTTACGCCCGAAGGTTTGTTTATTATCATTATGTTGATACAGATCGGTGGGTTGGGAGTGATGACGCTGACCAGTTTCTTTGCCATGTTCTTTATGGGAAATACTTCGCTTTATAATCAGTTGGTGGTACGTGATATGGTGAGTTCGCAGTCGCTGAGTTCCCTACTTTCCACCTTATTATATATATTGGGATTTACTTTGGTGATAGAGGCGATAGGTATGGGGATGATTTTTATGAATATTCACGGTACGATGGGGATGGATATAGAGGAAGAACTGGCTTTTTCGGCTTTCCACTCTATTTCTGCATTCTGTAATGCCGGGTTCTCTACTTTGCCCGGTAACTTGGGGAACGAGATTGTGCTTCACAATCACAACTTATTCTATATTACAATTTCTTTCCTTATTATTCTGGGTGGCATCGGTTTCCCTATTTTGGTGAATCTCTATGAAACGGTTTCTTATGAAATGAAGCGTTTATATCATCGCTATATGAATAAAAATAAAAGGATGATCCGCAGGGTACATTTATATAATCTGAATACACGCATTGTGCTGATAATGACGGCTATTCTGCTAGTTGCCGGTACAGTTGCCATCGTCATTTTTGAATGGAATAATGCTTTTGCCGGGATGACGTCTGTGGAAAAGTGGGTGCAGGGATTTTTTAATGCCACTTGTCCCCGTACCGCGGGTTTCTCTAGTGTGGGAATGACGACTTTCAGTGTGCAGACTTTGTTGCTGATGGTGGTTTTGATGATGATTGGCGGTGGCACGCAGTCTACAGCGGGCGGTGTAAAGGTGAATGTCTTTGCGGTGGTGATGCTGAATTTGCGTGCTATCTTGATTGGGGCGGACAGGGTTACTATTTTCAATCGTGAACTTTCTCATGATTCTATCCGTCGTTCCAATGCTACGCTTATTCTCTACTTACTGATTGTTTTTGCAGGCATTTTCAGTTTGAGCATCTTGGAACCACAGGCTTCGGTGATGGCTTTGGTTTTTGAATGTACCTCGGCACTGAGTACGGTAGGTTCCAGTCTGGACTTGACACCGACTTTAGGCAGTGACAGTAAGCTGATTGTCATTCTCTTGATGTTTGTGGGACGTGTGGGAGTTCTAACTTTGATGTCAAGCCTTATCAAACAGAAAAAGATTACGAAATATAGATATCCGAGTGATAACATCATAATAAACTAGTATATGAAATATATTATTATAGGTTTAGGAAATTATGGCGGTGTGCTGGCAGAAGAGCTTTCTGCACTGGGGCATGAAGTGATAGGAGTGGATACGAATGAGCATCGGGTGGATGTGCTGAAGGATAAGATAGCGACTTCCTTTATCATTGATGCTACGGATGAGCAGTCCCTCTCCGTGCTTCCACTGAAAGATGTGGATGTGGTGATTGTGGCTATTGGTGAGAATTTTGGTGCATCGATCCGCGTAGTGGCTATATTGAAGCAGAAAGGTGTGAAGCATATTTATGCCCGGGCCGTAGATGATGTGCATCGGTCTGTGCTTGAGGCTTTTAACCTGGATAGTATTCTGACACCGGAGAAGGATGCGGCACGCACATTGGTGCGTTTGCTGGATTTGCATGTCAATGTGGAGTCTTTCCGGATAGACGATGAGCATTATGTGATGAAGTTTAAGCTTCCTGCTGGCTTTGTGGGGTATAAAGTGAGTGACCTTTCTTTGGAAAAAGAATTTAATATTAAGATTATAGCTTTGATAAAAGGCGAAAAGGTTTTGAATAGTTTGGGAATCTCCGTTTTGGAGCATGAAGTGGATAATCATTTTGAGGAAGATTATCAGCTGGAAGAGGAAGATCAATTGGTTTGCTACGGTCTTTATAAAGATTTTATGGACTTTTGGAAGGCATTATAAAGATATTATCATTATCTTTGCCGATATTAATTGGATTTGTGTGAAAAGTACAATTCATATTAGAAAGTCAGGTTCAATTAAAAAAAAGATTTTTTTTATAGTTCGATTAAACCTTTTCTTTAGGCTTTAGTCTAACTTAATAAATAATTTAGTTTAGTTTTTAGTTCTCTCTGAAGGCTGGCCAATGTGATATTGCCCGGTTTTCGCTTTTTATGGAGGTTTTCTTGTGAGTGTCCGTTACTTTTCGTTACTTTGTTGCCTAGAAATAGAGTTTAAATGAAACAGCTATATTTTTTATTTATCGTCATGCTCGTTGTAATGAGCAGTTGCGGAGGTAAGAAAGAAACTTCCGGTGATGCGGCACAGTTGATGTTCCAGATAGATAGTGTGGACCATGTGACAGGTGTTCAGCGTATGCAAATCTCGCGTGCAAATCAAAGTATTGTGAGTAGTGGAAAGAAATATAATTTATTTATAGAACGTGCGCCCAGCGATTCTTTGCCCACGGTGAAGAATGATATGGGAATATTTGCGGATAACCGTATTATAGTGAATATCACCCGTGAAAATGGGGGTAAAGTATTCTCCAAAACCTTCACCAAACAAAGTTTCTCTGATTTTTTGAGTACGGATAATCTCTGTCATTTTATCTTGGAAGGTATGGTTTTCGATGAGGAGAAAACCAATGATAGCAAGAATATTATTTTAGCTGCAAGTATCAGTTATCCCCAAACAGACTTATACATTCCTTTTTCAATAACAATAACGCCGGAAGGAAAAATGAGTATCTCCAAAAATGAGGATATGGAGGAATTGCCTCCGTTGCCCGACGATAGCCTTAATTAAATCTAAAATACAGGAATATATGATTGCGTCATAATCTATTTATGTCGGCAGGTTGTTGCTAAGGCAATAACTAACTAAAGAATGAATTAGATTATGAAAAAGATTTTGTTTTTAATTGCCATGGTGGTATGTTCTTTTCAGTTCGTCATGGCTAGTGATGTTGTAACTCGTGATGTGAATAAACTTCCTGTTACTGCCCGTGAAATGATCAGTAAACATTTTCCTCAGGCAAAAGTCTCTTATATCAAGATTGAGAAAGATTTGTTCCAATCTCCCTCTTATGACGTAAAACTGTCCGATGGCATTGAGTTGGAATTCAACTCGAAAGGCGAGTGGGTGGAGATTGATTGTAAGAACCAAGCTGTTCCTGGAATTTTTATTCCCCAAACTATTTCAAAGTATATGAAAGCTAACTATAACGGGCATAAGATAGTGAAAATAGAACGTGACCGTAAAGGTTATGAACTAAAATTGGAAAATGGATTGGAAGTTGATTTTGATCAGTTCGGTGGGTTCTTGAAGCTAAGTGGCTAGAAACTCTTTAGGACATAATGAATATAATATAGTAAGGTGGTAACATCCTTCTTTATTCATGGTTTCATTAACTGTAGGGGCAGGTTCTAAACCTGCCCGGATATAGTTTGAGTGAGAATTATCTTTTGTTACATGCTATCGGGCGAGTTTGGAGCTCTCCCCTACGGTTGGATGAAAGTCTATTCCATTTGTTTATAATCCTTTGCTAAACCGCCTTCGCTGGTTTCTTTGTAAAGAGAGGGCAAGTCGTGACCGGTTTGTTTCATTACATCTACTACCTTATCAAAAGATACGCGATGGTTACCATCAGTAAATGCAGAATAAATATTAGCATCCAAAGCACGTGCTGCCGCATACGCATTACGCTCTATACAAGGAATTTGTATCAGTCCGCATACAGGGTCGCAAGTCATGCCCAAGTGATGTTTCAATCCCATTTCGGCAGCATACTCTATCTGTGCCGGGCTACCACCAAACAACTGGCTGACAGCAGCAGATGCCATAGAGCAAGCTACACCGACTTCCGCCTGACAACCTGCCTCAGCTCCGGAAATAGATGCATTATATTTCACAATATTTCCTATTAACCCTGCCGTAGCCAATGCCCGAAGAATGCGGGTATCACTAAAGTCACGGCTTTTCTGCAAATGATAAAGCACCGCAGGTACAACTCCGCACGAGCCACAAGTAGGTGCTGTGACAATTTTACCGCCGGATGCATTTTCTTCGCTTACGGCAAGGGCATAAGAGAAGACCAATCCGCGAGAACGGAGATTGTCTTTATATCCTTTTGCTTTAATATAATAGGTAGAAGCCTTTCTACGCAAGTTGAGCGGACCGGGCAATACACCTTCATGATCCAATCCACGTTCTATGGCTTCTTTCATTGTTTGCCATACTTCTGCCAAGTAATCCCATATCCCTTCATCTTCGCATTGCTGAACGTATTCCCAATAATTGCGTCCGGTATGTTCGCACCAGTAGAGGATCTCGCTCATTTTATTCATGCTGTAAATATCCGGAGTAGATCCGTTATCATGACCTTCTTCCGCCAGTGCACCACCGCCTACGCTGAATACTGTCCATTCGTCTGTCACTTTCCCTTTTTCATTCAGTGACTTGAAAGTCATGCCGTTGGGATGGAACGGGAAGAATACATGTGCTTTCCATACAATCTCTACCGGAGCATGAGGTTGCAATGTATCTATAATGGCTACATCGGTCATGTGGCCTTTGCCGGTAGCGGCAAGACTTCCATATAGGGTAACTTGGAAAACTGCGGCTTCAGGGTGTTTTGCTAAAAAGATTTCAGCAGCTTTGCGTGGTCCCATAGTATGGCTGCTGGAAGGACCGGTACCGATGCGGTATAGTTCTCGAATAGATTTCATTTTGTTTTATAAGGTTAGTTGTTATGACGGGCAAAGTTATAAAATAAAAGGAGAAAAGGGGAGGAAAAGAGCTAAAAAAAACAATCAAGACATCTTATTGAAACAATCAAGACATCCTGTGCAGAATGTCTTGATTGTTTTTTCGGAGTGTCTCTTTATAATTTTCGCTGTATTCCTTTGTCGCCTACTACGAAATATTGATTGTTTTCTATCAGCATGGCACGTCCGCGTTTCTTTTTCTTGTTTTCTTTATTGTCTACATTTACACCGATTACCTTGCCATCGTAGAATGTGGAAATATCTTTGAAAATGGTGTGTCCCACGATGATATGTTGCGCTTTATATCGATCCATAATCATTTGCAGGGAATCTTGAGGCAGCGGATTGTATTTGGCATCCGTGCGTACCAGTCCGCGATACCAGATGGGACCATCGTTACCATAAAGAAAAGCAGTAAGGGGGGGGAGAGGGCTTTGCGTTCTTTTTTATTCATAAATAATGCTTTGCTCATTTCCTCGTTTACGGTTGGTATACTTAGATTCTGATCATAGAATTTCTTACCCAGTCCGGCGTGCACATACAGGTCGTTTCCTATGGTCTGCATGGTATTGCGTGTGCCTAGCCATTTGCCCAATTCCGTATCGGGATCGAATAGCTTGGGATATTTCACATTCAGTTTATGCGCTAATACTTTATATTTGTCTTTTGTATAACGCAGGTCATTGGCCAATACCATCGGCTCATGGTTACCTAGCATAAAGGATACATGTCCTCCGGCTTTGGCGGCTTCGTCTTCCAGTTTATAGAACAACCAGAAGATTTGCGGCACATCCTTGCCTCTGCCAAATATGTCACCGATTATGACTAAATGGTTATTGCCAAAACTCCAATTATAGTTTTTGTCAATAATGTTATTACCTTGTAACAGACTGATGACACAATCCAGCCTTCCGTGGGGGTCGGACATGACGAATACTTTATCTGCTTGCGGATAATTCCATTCGGGACGTTTCACCGGATGTAATTTTACATCAAATGGAAACCTGCCTTTATGGTCTATCACATGTAAGGTAAAGTCTTGTGGCAGTGCGGTGTAAGTGGTATCTACAATGTTACCTTTCTTGTCTACACTGATTACTCTTGTTTTTCCATCAGGCTGATAGAGTACATAAGGACCATCAGCTGTTAGTTTTTCTTTTTTCTTTTCCTTCTTCTTGTTGTCTAAACCAAGAGTTCCGGCACTTAGGCCGGAACTGATGAGTGTTAGAGTGAATGCAAGAAGAAAATACTTAATAAAATTGGTCTTGTAATTCATCTTTTTGGGGTTCTATATTCTTTATCCTTTTTTTGATTTTAACTAATTCTCCAGCGTCGTTCATTGCATTAATGCCATTTTTATCAATAAGAACCGCCCGTGTTTCTTCATCATCATAGGCATCGGGATGATTAACACAAATATCGTAAACCTTGCCATCGTAAAAATATTTGATGCGGCTGTTTTCTGTGTGTCCCACAATGATGTGTTTAATATTATAAGTTTCGAGCAATGTTTCTACATCTTTTTTATCTATGGGGTGATAAGAAGAACTGGTTTTTACCATTCCTCTATACCACAATGGTCCATCATAGCTATCACTATAAAGGAAATCAGCAATTTCGGGATATTGTTTCTTACGTTCTTTTTTGTTGAGATAAATACTTTTACTGACTAGCTCATTAATTTCGGGAATTGTTTCTTTACGTTCCATGAACTTTTTGCTGAGTCCGGCATGGACATACAGATTTTCTCCTACTATTTGGATGGTATTTTTGGAACGTAACCAATCACCTAATACGCTGTTTAATCCCCACATCTTTCCATAAGTACATTCCATTACTTTATCCGAGAATGTGCTATATTTGGCAAAAGTATATTTCAGGTTATCACGCATTACCAATTCTTCATGGTCACCCAGTATGGTTGTTACTTTACCACCTAAGGCTTTGGCTTCAAATTCAAGTTTATAAATCAGCCAGAATATAGGAAGTACATCGGCGCCACGGTCAAATATATCACCGTCTATAACCAAGTGGTTATTTCCATATGTCCAGTCATATTGTTCATTAATGACTCCTCCTGTTTTTAAAATAGAGGCAAATAAATCAAAACGTCCATGCAGGTCTGATACAGCAAAAGTCTTGTTGTATTCGGTACGGTCATCCCATGCCGGGCGTTCAAAGTTGTCTATTTTCTTTATGGGCACTTGGAATAACAACTTATTATTATCCGAGTAAACATTCAGTTTTAAATCGGCAGGCAAGCTTGCTTCCTCTCTTATATCTACTGTATTGTCTTCTTTAACTTCAACAATTTTTAGTGTATTGTTTTCATTGAAAAGATAAGGGCCGTCATTGCGAAAATGGGTGGCTTCTACTATATCAGGTTCTACATAAGTCAGGTCTTCTTTGCATGAATAGAAAGAACTTACAACCAAGAATCCTAAAAGGAAATAGATGCTATTATATAGTTTTTTCATGATTTCTAATTATTGATAGGTTTATTAATTGGCTTCGTATCCAGGGTTTTGAACCATGTTTTCATTGTATTCCATTTCGTGATTGGGGACAGGAAGTACTATTTTATAATAATTCCAGTCAAACTCACGAGCTTCTTTGGGCACATCACTTAGATAATCTGTACGGATAACCTGCTTATTGTTTCTTATCAAGTCGAAGAAACGTTGTCCTTCTCCCCAGAATTCGATACGGCGTTGTTCCAATACTAAGTCTAAATTGATGTCGCTATCGGACACTTTATCTAGGCTTTCACCTGTGCGGGCATAGATGGGAGCCAGATATTTGCGTGTATTGGTAATATCATTCAGCTTAACGGCAGCTTCTGCTGCATTTAAATAAAGTTCAGACATACGGAATACGGGGACATTAGCATCTTCATAGCTTTTAGAGCCTTGTGCGGGATATTTCAAGCAAAACGGTTTGCTGCTACTTGCGGTCGAAACCATTTGATTGCGAACATCGTCCGTATTATCCTTCATATATTTTTTCCAATATTTTTCTGTTGCTATCAGATTGTATTTGGTGCATAGATATCCAATAGACGATTTACCCGGGCTGTCTGTGGTCAAGTTTACAATTTCAAATAATAGTTCTTTATTGAATGGAGTTGCCCAGATACTGGCATACTCACTGTTGCTCCACAATCCATATCCTTCTCCTTCTGCTCCTTTTATTGCCTTTTGGGCTGTGCTGAGGGCTTCACTGTTATTGCCCATATACAGATATACACGGCTCAATAAAGTCATTGCCGCCCATTTATTGATTTTACCTTCCTTCTTTACAGGTCGTAGAAGATCTATGGCAGTGGTCAGGTCTTTCAATATGGCTGTATAGCATTGTGCAGTAGTGTTTCGTGATGGCTTGGTTTCTTTGTCAGAAACTACTTCGTCAATAATAGGTACTGCCAATGAGGCTCCGTTATCTTTAGTGTAAGGGTAGCCATAGAGGCGTGTCATGTCAAATAATAGTAATGCACGGATAGCCAATGCTTCTCCTTTCAAGTCATTGAAATATTCTTGTTCTGTCAATGTTTCCATTTTAGGAGTATTGATTTCACGGTTGGGAACAATTTCTACCTTTTCGATGTCTCGAAGCAATATGTTCAAGTTTTTGCCTATACCATAGTATATCCCCCAAAAGCCGCTAGGACCATTGTTCTTATTATACTTAAATGTATAGAAACTTACATTGGTGTTAGTCGATTTATAGGATTTCATATCGTCGCCGGTCAAATCGCCGTAACACATCATGTCGGCGCCATAGTAACTTGATGATTGCATACTACTGTAGGCACCATTTAGTACAAATTCAAAATCTCGGAGCACAGTTAATGATCCTTCTGTTTCTATTGAAGTGGAAGGTTCCAGGTCCAACCAGTCATTTCCGCAGCTGCTAAATAAAGTAGCCAATGCGAACAAGGCGATATATTTTATATTTTTCATATTTATTTCTTTATATAGATTAGACAAAATATTTAGAATTTGACCTCAATACCAAAGGTGAATGTTTTCATCGGCGGAGTATCCCAACTGGGAGAGGAACCAGACTCTGGATCCAGATATTCATAAGCAGCCCAGGTTAACAAGTTACTGCCGGAACCGTAAAGGCGGATTCTATCAATACCGAATCTGCGGGTTAAATTCTTAGGCAATGTAAATCCTAAAGTAATATTTTTCAGACGAAGGAAGTCGCCGCTATGAATGCGTCTGGTAGTGGCATAATCGCTCATTGAGATTTCTCTGCCTATTACGAAACGTTCAATATTAGTCTGGTCACCTTCCTTTTGCCAGCGCTTTCTATAGTAAATGGGGATATTCAGCACGCCATCTCCGCCATGTTCCAGTTTGCCGGCTGCACTGTCATAGTTCCATGCTCCTAATGAGAAGTTGAAATTAAAGTTCAAGTCAAACCATTTGTATTGTACACTGTTGCCAATACCTCCGGTAAGAGTCGGATCTGAGTTCTGTAAGATTACTTTTTGAGCATTACGCGGATCTTTGGTGGTTTCTTTATTTAGTTTTCCATTTTCATCTACGTCATTCTTATAGAACATAGGTTCACCATCGGCCGGGTCGATACCTACAAATTGAATCATCCAATAAGTATTATAGGGCAAGCCTACTTTATGAATTTTATTGCCACTGGTTACTTGTGTCAGGTTGCCGTCCAATTTTAAGATCTTATTTGAGTTATGGCCTAAATTCAGGTTCGTACTCCATTTGAAGTCTTTGTTTTCGATATTGACGGAACGTATTTCCAGTTCATAACCTTTATTCTGTAATTTGCCAATATTGGAAAGATAACTGGTAAAGCCGGTTGTAATGGATAACGGACGGCTGTAAAGCAAATTTTTGGTGGTACGGGTATAGTACTCAAAAGTAATGTTTAACCGGTTGTTGAATAATCCTAAATCAATACCGGAGTTAAAGTTATAATTGGTTTCCCAAGTCAACTCTTTATTTTCCAATTGTGATTGAGAGATACCCGGATTATCATTGTAATTGCTGGTTAAACTACTTAAGCCTAAATAGCCGTAATACGAAGAAGGCAAAGTACCATTCACACCATAAGAAAGTCTTAATTTCAGGTCATTCAACCAGCTCTGTGTAGGCTTCATGAACTTTTCGGGACTGATTCTCCAAGCTCCTGATACAGACCAGAAGTTACCCCAACGGTTCTGACGTGCCAGTCTGGAACTACCGTCTGTTCTCCAGCTTGCTCCCAAGTAATATTTGCTGTCATAATCATAATTAACACGGGTAATATAAGATACAATGCGGGTTTTGCTATTGGATCCTCCCATACTTTGATATACCACACCATTGTTTATTTCCGGTTTGTCATAACGTGCAAAGTTTGAAATAGTTGTACCCAGGCCGTCAGATTCTTTGCTGTTAATTTCATAACCAGCCAATAGGTCAAGATTATGTTTTGTCTTGATTGTGGTCTGATAGGTCAGTATGTTTGACCATGTCATGTTAGTAATATCATTATAATCTTTGCTGAAACGGCCATTATCATCATCACCATCACTGGTACGCGGATCTTTCCAAGCACGTGATTTGTTCATAACGAAGTCATAGCTGTAAGTCGTTTTAAACTGGATGCCTTTCCATATATTAAATGAAGCATATACGGTATTGAATGAACGAGTGACATATTCGCGTTTGAAATTATACATATTTGATAGAAGTGGATTTCGGTCGTCCAGCTTAATTAAGTTACGGTTCCATGTTCCATCCTCATTCCAAATAGGATCAGAAGGAGTCGTTCCGTTACGTGTTCCGTAAATAGGAGAGGTATAAGTAGTACCTTCCGAATAAGTATCTTGATTTACCCTTGAAAACTGCATTTTGGCACCTATATTCATCCATTTAGCCATTTGATAGTCCACATTTACACGTCCCGAGATACGTTCTAGTCCTGAATTGATGGTAACACCATCTTGCTTCATGTACCCCATTGATGCATAATATTTCATCTTTTCCTGTCCGCCGGATGCGGAGAATTCGTAATTGTCACGGCGTCCGGTGCGGAACATATAGTTGTCCCAGTCCACAAAACCACACCATGGGATAGGAGCATATTGGTCTATATTGGCATCTGCATAAGCCCAAGCTTCATTTTCGCTCATGCCGGAATGCAAGCCATCTTCCATGGCATCTTCATCTACTTTTCCATTGTAAGTAAGTGCATAATTTCTTAATCCTTCATGAATCAGGTTACGACGTTCCTGGCCACCCATTATTTCACGGTAGGGGACGGCAAAGTTAGAAAATCCCCAGTCTGCTTTCAACGTAAATACGGACTTGCCTGTTTTTCCTTGCTTGGTGGTGATGATAACCACGCCATTTGCTGCACGTGACCCATAAAGAGAAGCAGCTGCGGCATCTTTGATAACGGTTATGCTTTCAATGTCAGAAGTATTCAGTGTAGACATGACATCCAGTCCGGAGTCACTGCCGGAAGAACTGACGTCTCCTGATAATACAGGAACTCCATCTACCACATAAAGCGGAGAATTGGAAGCGTTGAATGACCCCATACCACGAATACGGATGGAAGTGGATGCACCCGGTATACCTGAGCTGGCACTAACACTGACGCCCGGTGCGGCACCTTCCAGCATTTGCTGGAAAGACACGGTCGGTACATCTTTTACGGCTTCTGTTTTCACAATACTGGCAGAACCTGCATAGGCCGACTTCTTGAATGTACCATAACCGGTTACCACTACTTCTTCCAACATGTTATCATCAGCTTTCATTATAATTTGCAATGGCTTGCCTGCGCTAACTGTCATTTCTTGAGAGGTGAATCCTATATAAGAGATTACTACGGTTACTTTCTTTCCGTTAACTTCTAAAGAGAAATTTCCGTCCAGGTCAGTCACTGTACCATTGGTTGTGCCTTTTACCACAATATTAGCTCCAATGATCGGCTCACCACTTTCTTCGGTTACTTTTCCTATTATTGTGTATTTCTCTTGAGGAGCAGCAGTGGGTTGGGGTGCTTTTTTAATAGCGATAACTCCATTATGAACAGAGTATGTCAAGCCTGTGTTCTCTAAGCATTTATCCAATACTTTAGAGATTAGTTCTTTGTTTACGCTCATATTCTCTATCTTTACCTTTTTCACATCATTGGTACTATAAATGAATGTGAAATCTGTCTGCTTCTGAATTTCCCAGATTACTTCATTCAGAGTTGCGTTTCTGAGTGTTGCAGTAACTGTGCTTTGCGCAAAGGTGGATGCTTGCATAAAGCCTGAAGCAATGACACATAAAAAGAGAAGAATGGCCAAAAGGCGTTTCCCGTATTTACTTGATACGGTACTTTTGTGTAGGTTCTCCATAATAAGTTGATTAATGATTAGTTATTATTTTAATGGTTTTTCCTTCTATCTTGATGGATACTTTACCCGTCTTTTCCAATAAATCGACAAACGGCTTGATTTCATTATATCGGTTTACGTAGCATCCGAAACGTATATCTTTGGATTTTTCATCATCATATACCACTTTCATATCATACCACCTGGCTAGTGATTTCATAATATCTTCCAAACGCTGATCTTTGAAGTTGATTTTCCCATGTATCCAGGAAGTATAGAAAGCCGTGTCTACTGTGCGTATCTCTATATTATTGCTTCCCGGAGTAATCGATGCCTGTTCGGATGGCTTTAATATACGGTTGTTGCCATTGGCAGTCTGTACTCTGACGGAGCCGCTGACCAAAGTCGTTTGATAATCTTCTTCGGGATATGCAGAGATATTAAATGTTGTGCCCAGCACCTCGATCTGCATATCATTTGCCTTGACAATAAAAGGTTGTCCGGTTTTACTGACTTCAAAGTAACCTTCTCCCTGTAATTCTACTTGCCGGATATTTTGTGTAAACTGTACCGGGTAACGGAGTGTACTCATTGAGTTGAGATGCACTTTGGTACCGTCACTTAATGTCAGAGTATATTCTCCACCACGTGGAATGTCCACCTTATTATATATATCTTTTGCTGGTGCTCCATTGTTTTGCGCCAATTGATAATTCAATGTTGCAGAATCCATTTGGATGGTCGTTCCATCCTGTTCTTTAACTTTTGTATTGGGGATAGCGTTTAGGTCAATGGTTTCTCCATTGTCTAAAGTTAGAGTCGCTTTTTTGCTACCCGGCATAATTTGTTCTGTAGATTGCGCTACTGTGTTATGTGTCTGTGATTCATTATGCAACAAGAGGAATGTGGCTACTGCAAGTGGCAAAATCAAGATGGCTGCATATTTGCATATTTCCCCTATGCGTTGTTTAAAGCGGCTGTGGTACAACTTCTTTTCTATTTCTTGCCAGCCTTGTTGTACATCAAAGGCTTGTCTTTGTTGCATGTCTTGTTTGATATGTTCTTCATTGCATATCAGTTGGTACAAGGCTTCGTTGTCGGAAGATTCTTTTCTCCACGTTGTTAGTTCGGATAGCTCCTGTTCTGTTGCTTCTCCGGAAATATGCCGAGCTATGAGTCTGGCTATATATAAATCTTGCTTTATCATTTTTACCTGTTTTTATCGTTGTTTATAATAAAACAGGTTAAATCGAAATCAGGGTGAACGAAAAATGAAGTTTTTTGAGAAAAAGATTAAATATTATTCTAAGTTGTTGATTACCAGATTATAAAAAGAAGAAAATAAGATAATAATATTCTTTCAAATACTCACGTAATTTGCGATAAGCTAATTTTTTGAGAGTATGAATTGTTTCATTGGATACATTTAAAGCTTCTGCTATTTCTGAATTATTCTTTCCTTCTAATGCCAGTTTCATGATCGCTTTCATTTGTGTAGGCGGTTTATCTATGGCATCAATAAGTATGTGGTAAGTTTCTTTTTCTATTATCCGGTCATGGAAAAAAGTATCCTTTTGTTTCTCTATCACTTTTTGGGCATATTCATTGACTACTTTGTTATGCTCTAATTCATTTAGTGCTTTATTTTTGGCAGCAGTATATAAAAAGGATTTTACTTGATGCAGATAGCTGAAATCTTCCCGTAACTGCCATAATTTGACGAAGCAATCTTGTACAATATCGGCAGCGGTAGCCTCATCTTCTACGTATTGATTGGTGAAAACGCAAAGAGTTACATAATATTTATTGAAAATATCATGAAACCCTTGCTCGTTGAGCTTTACGCTAATGATTGTATGCGAAGTCTCTATTCCCACCTTTACTTTTAATTTTCTCTAAATAGAATGCGAATATAGAGAAAATTAATTAAAAAACGGGCGTTTCTCCATTAAAATATTACTTCAAATCCACTACAGTGATGCCGGCACCTCCAAATTGTACATGCTCATCCTGGTAATGGGCTACTCCCACAACGCCTGCCAGATAGTCGCGGATCAAGGTACGAAGAATTCCTGTACCTGTTCCATGGAGAATGCGTACACGGCTTATTCCCAGTAGGATAGCATCATCTATAAAATAAGTAACAGCCTGTATGGCTTCGTCGCCACGCATGCCGCGCACATCAATATCTTGCTTAAAATTCAGTTTCTTTTCATATACCCGGTCTTGTGTCTCACTACTGACAAATGTACTTTTTGCAATGGGCTTCTGAGAGGCTTGCGGTGATGTACTGCGTTCCAACCTGTCAAGTTTCACAGTTGTTTTTATCATGCCGAACATCACTACTGCATTCTTTCCGTTTATATCCAAGACTTCCCCTATGCTGGATTGCCCCTTTATTTTTACCGGAGTACCTACTTCTATAGGCTGCACTTTGGGCAGGACGGGTTGGGAAGCGTCCTGTTTAACCTTTCCTTTCTTATCTTTCTTCCGTTTCTGCTTTTCACGCAGTTTCTCCATTTGGCGGGCAATCTTGTCCTCTTTATTTTTCTTTTCGATGTCTTCTATCTGTTCTTTGAAATCAGAAAGTTCCTGTCGTGCTACTCGGGTACGTTCTTTGTCGGCTTGTGCCTCTTTGATAGTGCGTATTGTATTTTCTATGCGGGCATTCGATTCCTGCAACAGTTTTTCCGCATCTTCCTTTGCATTGCGCAGAATTTCTTTGCGGCTCTTTTCCAGTTCCTGTATATCTGCTTCGTACTTGGCAATGGTATCTTCCATCTGCTTTTCGCGCTTGCGGATGTTCTGGCGCTTGGTTTCCCAATAACGCTTATCGCGTACAATGTCTTGCAGATATTTGTCGGCATTGATATATTCGCTACCTACTATTTCCGATGCATCGGCTATCACTTCTTCGGGCAGACCTATCTTGCGGGCTATTTCTACGGCAAAGGAACTTCCCGGATTGCCTATTTGGAGTTGGAAAAGTGCTTGCATCAAGTGCCTGTCATATAGCATGGCGCCATTTACCACTCCCTCGTGGTCTTCGGCAAAGTGTTTCAGGTTTTGATAGTGAGTAGTGATAACGCCGAAGGTACGCTTTTCATTGAAACGCTTCAAGACGGCTTCGGCAATGGCTCCACCAATCTGGGGTTCTGTGCCGCCACCAAATTCATCAATGAGGATGAGGCTGCGCTCGTTGCAACTTTTCATCATTATTTTCATGTTGGTAAGGTGGGATGAGTAGGTACTCAAATCATCTTCTATGCTCTGTTCGTCACCTATATCTATAAAGATGCTGCCGAATAATCCGGCGTGGCTGCGTTCATGCATAGGAACAGGCATACCGCATTGCAACATGTATTGCAGCAATCCTACCGTTTTCAGGCAGACGGACTTACCGCCGGCATTGGGGCCGGAAATAATAAGGATGCGCTGTCCTTGATTTAACTCTATATCCAGTGGCACTACCTTTTTATTATGCTTCGCCAGCGACAGTTGCAACAATGGGTGCACGGCAATCCTCCAATCCAATATCTGCTTATCCTCCAATGAAGGCTTGTTGGCATGGGTCTGAATGGAGAAATGTGCTTTTGCACGGATGAAATCTATTTCTGCCAGGAATTCGTAAGATTGAAGAACGGCAGGAACCTGTGGACGGATGGTAATGGAAAAATCCGTCAGGATGCGGATGATTTCCCGACGTTCTTCTCCTTCCAGTTCGCGGATGCGGTTATTGGCTTCCACTACTTCGGCAGGTTCTATAAACACCGTTTTTCCGGTAGCTGATTCATCATGTACAATTCCTTTTATCTTACGTTTCAATCCCGGAGCAACAGGAATAACGAGGCGCCCGTCGCGCATGGTGGGGGTGACATCCTTGTCTACATATCCTTCGGATTGGGCATTGCGCAGGATGGCATTCAGGCTGCGTGAAATGCTTCCGGTGGTTGAGGCCAGTTCCCTGCGGATGCGTAATAATTCGGAAGAGGCATTGTCTTTTATCTTTCCGAACTTATCCAATATATTGTTGATGCGTGTTATCAGTTGGGGAAATACCATAATATCTCCTGCCAGTCTGCGTAGGGCAGGATAGGGGGAATTGCCTTCTTCCTCTTCTTCGCCATCCGGGGTACGTGTCAGGAAACGGACAATATCCCGGATGGTTTCCAGCGAACGGCGTAAATCAAATAATTCCTGTTCGTCCAGATACATTCCTTCCACACGAATACGTTTCAATGATGGACGTACATCAAAGAAGTATTGATCGGGAAAATCATCTTCTTCCTGAATAATGCGCATAAACTCCATCACTTGTTCCAGCCATTCATTTATGTCTTGATAAGATTCAGAAAAAGCCATTTCGTCCACTCTTTCCTCACCTAATGTGCTCAGGCATTTTTCTTTCAGTAAATGACGGATAGAATCGAAACCTATTTTCTGTTCGAAGTTCTGAGGGTATATCATGATTTAATTCTTTCATTAGTTATTTGCATGCAAAAATACGATTTGAAATTTTTATAGCAAAAAAACTGGCCTACTATTTGCATATTAAAAATAAAGTCGTACCTTTGCACCGCTTTCGAAGGGAAGCACTTCTGAAAAGAAGTTTTGGAGAGATGGCAGAGTGATCGATTGCGGCGGTCTTGAAAACCGTTGAACTGAAAGGTTCCGGGGGTTTGAATCCCTCTCTCTCCGCTGAACTAACCGGACAAAGAGCAGCCAAGTCCCACAAATTCAACGATTTGTGGGACTTTTTTTATCCCCATACGTCTGCCCTACCGGACATCATTTAGCCCCTAAAAGACAAAGTTAGTAACCTAACTCGTACCCCCGACAACTGAAAGCCCAAAAGGGGTACACTTAGTCCGAAATTGGCGAACTTCTGTCGCTATTTGGCGAGCCTGTATAAACTTCACTTTGAGCTAATTAACGTAGTTTTGTAACCAAAAAAAGTGAGTTTATGAAAAGTACATTCAACGTTCTTTTCTTTGTAAAAAAAAGACAAGCAAAAAATCAATGGCAGTTACCCTATTTTCGTCCGCATCACGATTGATGGTGTGGCAAGTCGTTTTAACACCAAGCTGGACGTTCAACCCAAAGTTTGGGACGGTAAGGCAGGCAAAGCCGCCGGACGTTCTGCGGAAGCTACCCGCATCAACCGATTGCTGGATGATATAAACGCATCCCTTAATACCATCTATCACGAACTGCAACGGCGTGACAATTATGTTACCGCCGAAAAGGTGAAGAATGAATTTTTAGGTCATAGCGAGAGCCACGACACTATCCTTAACCTTTTTCAAAAGCATAATGATGATGTTAAGCAGTTGGTCGGCATATCCAAGACGATTGCTACCTATCGTAAATATGAAGTAACTCGCCGCCATCTTGCCAAGTTTATCCAAAGTAAATATAACCTGTCGGATATTTCCATAAAGGAAATAACCCCGATGTTCATTACTGACTTTGAGTTATATTTGCGTACCACCTGTAAATGTGGTTATAATACGACCGCTAAATTTATGCAGTTCTTTAAACGCATTATCTTGATAGCCCGTAATAACGGCATTTTGATTGGTGACCCATTCGCCAACTATAAAATACGTTTGGAGAAAGTGGATAGAGGTTATTTATCAGAAGATGAAATAAAAATAATCCTCAAAAAGAAGATGGTTTCTGAACGGTTGGAACAGGTACGTGATGTTTTTATCTTTTCCTGTTTTAGTGGTTTGGCTTATATAGATGTTGCGAACTTAAAGGAAGATAATATTCGCAAATCCTTTGATGGTAACTTGTGGATAATTACCAAACGCCAAAAAACGAATACAGATGTAAATGTTCCTTTGCTGGATATTCCTAAAATGATATTAGAAAAGTACAAGGGTAAATTACCGGGTGGAAAGATACTTCCTATTATCAGTAATCAGAAACTTAATGCGTATTTGAAAGAAATTGCGGATGTGTGCGGTATTAAAAAGAACTTGACATTTCACCTTGCAAGGCATACTTTTGCCACGACAACCACGCTTGCCAAAGGTGTACCTATTGAAACTGTTAGTAAGATGTTGGGACACACCAATATAGAAACGACACAGATATACGCCCGCATTACCAATAACAAAATCAGTAACGATATGCAGGGACTTGACAAGAAGTTTGTCGGCATTGAGAAAATCTACAAAGAGGTATCTATGAAATAGATATATAGGGGAACTTATCACAATTTGTGATAAGCCCCTTTTTTACCCCATTTATTAACACTAAAAATTATTATCGTATGAAACAAAATCTATAAAAAGAGAATTTCTCACACCGGAAGAAATCAAAGCAATAGTGAAAGTAAAGTTACCAGTTCCCCGTTTGGATAGAGCTCGGGATATATTTCTTTTTTCGTGTTTCACCGGACTTACATTCTATGATGTGGATAAGTTACGGGAATATAATATAGAGGTATTAGAGAACGGGAAGCGTCTAATGAAGATATATATACCATTGAGTAATAAAGTACGGGAAATCCCGCTTTTGACTATCCCTTGTCTGATTTTAGACAAATATAAAGGGAAACAACTTGATGGAAAGCTATTGCCCTTATCATGTAATGCAGCTTTAAACCATAATTTGAAAGAAATAGCCCGTTTATGTGGTATAAATCGAGATTTGACATTTCATTTAGCCCGTCATACTTTTATCGGTACGGTGACTGTGGCAAACGGCATTTCCCTAAAAACGGTTGCTGATATTTTGGGACATACCCAACTGAATTGCATACGTTCTTTTATAGAGCCTACCAATGACAAAGTGCAGGAGGATATGGCAATACTTTCAGGGAAATTCAGGAAGATAGAAAAAATGTTTAATATTTAAATATTGGAAATTATGGACTTACAAATCATCCAAAACAAAATCTTTGAGGTCAGAGGTTGCCGGGTCATGCTCGATTTCCATTTGGCAGAACTTTACGGAGTACAGACAAAAGCCTTGAAACAGGCAGTAAAGCGTAATGAAAAGCGTTTCCCCGGCGATTTCCGCTTTACCATGACAAAAGAGGAATGGGACGAACTGGTCACAAATTGTGACCAGTTGCCGGAGAACCTGAAACACAGCTATATACTTCCCGATTGTTTCACCGAGCAGGGAGTAGCGATGTTATCCAGTGTTTTACGCAGTCAGACCGCCATAGACGTGAACATTTCTATCATGCGTGCTTTCGTACTCATGCGCCAAATGGTTATCGGTTATGAAGAACTATTGAAGCGTATCGAGGAACTGGAAGTTAGTACGGATGCGCAATTCAATGAAATATACCAAGCTATTACCCAGCTATTGAGCCAGTCCCAAGAGCCAAAGGAACGCCGCCCAATCGGTTTTGTACACTATGATCGAACAGGTAACGAATAGGTAACGGAATGGGTAACGATTTAGAAATAAAATGCTATTCAATATTCTTATATTCAATACTATGCAAATAAGTAAGTGGCGGGGAAATCTGCCACTTTTATTCTTTTTCTCCGGCACATTTCCAAAAATCCCTGTCGCTACTGCGCATTAAGTTTATCCACTAACAGGGCTTTTCCGAAAAGAGCCTACAAAAACCCGCACAACCGTATCATAAGATAAACTGATGATACCCTTGTCTTTTCCACCCGCATTGTTCCCTAAATTTCAAATAAAACCATTTTTCCAGTTTCTCTTATTGTAAATCTTTCTCTTAGGCAGTCCCCAACCGGAGCAGTCATTCTCGTATCACATAGGCAAAGGTATTTCCGTGTTCTTCACGCCTTTGCAAGGTCAAGCCCTAAAGGGTTTAAACAAAAATCTTCCTGTTGTACTTCGTCCAAAGAGTATTTTTCTTTAAAATCTTGCAAAGCCTAAACACTACCCTTTAAAGCCTATATGAAACGAAAACGACCGCCCCGACCGGAAACGCATAAAAAAGTCAGATTTACGAGAAACAGGAAAAAAAGGTTATGAAACTCAACTCCCTTACCTCTCAAATCCGCATAAATTTAAAAAATACAGAAGTCATGGAAGCAGTAACATTATCAGAAGCAAGAGTTTATGTAGGTACTTACAACAAGTATAACGGTGGTTCACTTTTCGGCAAGTGGTTAGACTTGTCCGACTATTCAGACAAGGACGAATTTATGGAAGCGTGCCGGGAACTGCACGAGGACGAGCAAGACCCGGAATATATGTTTCAGGATTACGAGAATATCCCGGAAGCCCTGATTTCCGAAAGTTGGCTTTCTGATAAGTTCTTTGAGCTTCGGGATGCCATCGAGAAACTAAGCGATACCGAGCAGGAAGCGTTTTTCGTATGGTGCGACCACCACAACAGCGACCTAAGCGAAGAAGATGCGGACGACCTTATTTCTTCTTTTGAGGATGAATATCAGGGAGAATATAAAGACGAGGAAGATTACGCCTATGAAATTGTAGAGGAATGTTACGACCTGCCGGAGTTCGCAAAGACCTACTTTGATTATCCGGCTTTTGCCCGTGACCTGTTTATGACTGATTACTGGATGGATAACGGTTTTGTTTTCCGTTGCGCCTGATTACTAACCGGGTGGAGCAATCCACCCACAACACACTAAAACAATGAAAGTATATAATAAGATAACGACTTTTTTACGGTGGTTCATACTTGCTTTTATCATCTATCAGGTAGCCACCAGCACCGCCGGAATGTGGATAGCCCTAATTATAGGCTTTTTTATTCTCTGTTTCTTTCTCCGGTTGTTTATCTCCGCCGTTTACCTATTCTGTATAGCACTTATATTCATTGTGCTGCTTTCGTTTTTGATTATCTGATAACTCAATATAAATTATTACACCATGGGGGGAAATAAAAACGAGGTAAGTATTACCCAAACACAGGGAGAGGAAAAATCTGTAAAATGCTGTTTAGGCGTATTCAGAGGACAAATTCATTTCCAGTATGATTACGCCATACAGATATGGAACTGTTCAGCACAGTGGCTAAAACGCTTGAAGAATGTCGCCGACGGCGGGATGAATGGCTAAGAACCCAAAAGTAAAAGAGAAATCCGGCAGGAGAAATCCAGCCGGACTACTTTCTTTCATGAGCCGCAGCGAGAAAGAAAGTAGCAAAGAAACCACCGTCTTTGACTATTATTGGTATTTTCTTTATAATTTCTGCTGTAAAAACTAATAAATCAATGTATCATATCAATCATTATTGGGTAAGAATTATTGAATAATTCTTTAACTATATTCTGAATAACCGGATGATTTAATTTGTAAACGCAAGCTTTTTCTTCATTAGGCTGTTTGAGATGGTCTGCTTCATTATGTATTGCAGATAAATAGTAATATGCATCAGGAACTAAAGCAGAATGTTCCTCTGCATATCTTAATTTTTTATCGGTCTGATGTGTATTAATGAACTCATCCCTTTCTGTATTGTTAGCAAAACTATCGTACATGACTTTCTCTATACGGTATCTAATGCCAAGACTTACTGCATATGGGTCATATCGAGTTGCTGCACTAACGTATTTATTTAATTCTTCAAGAACATATTCTTTCAAGTAGGTATCTTTTGCCCATGTTTTTCTTAAGTTTGCCTTAACTGGTATATCTGCACTTCTATCTATAGTGTTGGGGCTATAGTGGAAAAAATATTTAGATAAATCGTTATACAAAGACATCTCTGTTGGATTTTTCTTGTCTAACCCTTCTCTGTATGCAATAAAAGTTTTCATGGAATCAGACCCAATAGCATCTACTTTTTTTTAAATACTGAACATTAAGTAAAGATGGTTTAAAGATATAATTTCTGAAATATTTAGGGTCTAAATGAGTAAAAATAACAGGATATATTTCGCAATTTACCTCTTTTAATAAATTTGAGATGTAATATTGTGCAGCAATCACATTTGCATCATCTAAATAATCAAATACTTCATCAATAATTAATAAATATTTCTTCCCTTTTTTTTATGCTACTTTTGAATTTTATAAGTTGAGCAATAAACGTCAATATATCTCTTTGTCCATTTGACACTTCATCAGCATGAGGGAAATCTAAAATTAAAGCATTTCCTTCTTTTTTTGATTTAAGATCTTTCCATGTAGTATTAATATGTTCAATATTGAAATCCAATCTCTCTTTGAAAATATCATATGATGCTCTTCGTGAAGCCTTTAATAAACTATCTTTTCTACTTTTATATAAATAACGTAATTGATAGAATAATGAGAACTTTTCAAATAAAGATTCACCAATTACATCTTCAAATATCTCCCCAAATTTCTTATAATATTCATCATTTTCCAAATCTGTAAAAAAGCTATCTAATATTTTAGAAATAACAATTTCACTACTTCCAGAAATATCCTTGATTTTAGTTTTAACATCATCTATCAAGGTACTCCTTTTTATTGTTTCAAACTTTTCAAAAACATCAAATACATATTGAATATTTTCCAAAAAGTTCTTTTTAGAAAATAGTTCTGATAGGTTTGGTAATACTTTACCATTAGTTCCAAAGTCATTTTTTACATCAGAGTATTTATAAAGATTTGAAACCTTTTCAGGAATTGAATCAACAATCGTAACTGAATCTATAGATAAAAAACCTTTGGTAGTTGAAAAGCCACTAAAAGATTTTGAAATGGTTTGAACTTTGAGCCGATTATTAATAGTACAACAAGTTAATTTGCTACTAATTGTATTAGTCGTTGGATTTGCTATCAAAATCTCACCATCAAGTGTTATTGAAAGAGATGGTACAAGAGTGTTATCTTTTTGATGTAAACTATTCTCTTCAACCTTAATTTTTCCTCTAATTAAAGAGCTAAATGCTACAGTAATAGATGATTTACCAAATCCATTAGGAGCCACTAAGATATTGACTTTCTGAGGCTTTATTTCTATATCAAAACTATTATTGGCAGTGCCAAAGCCTTTTATATTCTCTATTTTTATATTGGTTATCATAGTTGATTAAAAATTAGGAAAGTACAAAGTTAATCACAAAAAAACTCAGCAATATTTTACTGAGTGTTTCTTAACACATTAATTCAAAAAGTTTTATCCCTCTTCTTTGTTATTATCGTTATTGAATGAAAATGTAAGTTGCTGCACCTACCCGAAGCTATCCTGAAAATACACATCTATCGTTTGCTGGTCGGTGGATGCAGAGGTATAGTACAGCCGGAATGTTTCACCCGGAAGCGGGTACAGGTCATTCGGCAGTAAAACCGTCCCATCGGACATTTTCAGCGTTCCTGCCCCGTCCGGCTGGAAATAGCGGATGAAATACCTTGTTTCCTCAAACCGCCCGTCCCGGTGAAGCTGACACCTGATCTCGGCTGTTTCACCCACCTTCAATTTTTTCGGTACAGGCATCGTTTCGATACTGAACGGGTAAGACTGCTGTATATCCACATCGTCATTACACGCACCTACCAATAACAAGGCGGCCATTACATAGCAGCCTATCAAAATGCGGCTTAAAATCTTTCTCATATACATTATATATAACAGGTTAGTTTATCACATTATAAATTTCAGTCCCACGCCAAACTGTGTATGGAACTTTCCAACGGACGACCCGAACAGGCATCTTTCCCGTGCGTTAATCAGGAATACCACCCGGTCGGTGATATAGCTTTCCAGTTCCAGTGTCAACGCACCGCCATAGACAAAACCGTCCTTATCCGTCAGCATCGAGCCATCGGGCAGCAGCTTGTCGCCCCAGTTACTTGTTTCATACCCGGCAAGGGCAGACAATCCCAGCGAAAGAAAAAAGGTCTTTTTTCGGTCAGAAAGGAAGTTCAAATAGTAACCGCCCTCACCTGTAAACTGGCTGACTGGTATTTGCAAATCCTTATAGGGGTAATGCTTTTCGAGGTATTCCCCGCCGATAACCCACCTGTTCCCGTTTTTGGTATAGGTACTCATGGCAGCCCCGAAGTAGTAGGCAAAATCGCTTTTACTGTTCCAGTGAACACCGTCCGCCATGCCACCCGTGACCTGCAAGCCTTTCATTCCCGGCAAACATCTTTGTGCGTGTGCCTGGTTGAAAGTCAGGCACAGCACCAAAAGGGATATAATACAACATATCCTTTTCATGTTCATTTGATTTTAAGTTCGTTAATCACTTTTGCAGCCACTATATCCGAATTTTCCACCCGGATGGTTTGGTGTCTGCCCCCGTTCTTTTCCACCAGTTCGATAACTAATATCTTATCGTCAGGGATAGTGAACTGTGGAACGGTGTACATGGTGCGGACGGTACTTTTGCCGCCGATAACCAGTATCTCGTTATAGCTCCGTACTGGGTCAATCACCGTTTCCTGAATAGCCGTTCTTTTGGCTACCTTTTTATCCACAATTTTGAAGCGGATAAAATCGGTATCAAACGGCACGTTTGAACTGTTCTTTACCTGTGTGTGGAAGTAGAACAGTCCGTTATGCGAATAAATGCCCTTTACCAAGAACTGCACCCCGAAACGCTTGCATTCCAAATGCTTTATTTCCCGGTCATTGTTCTTGTAGATGGACTGCATAATCAGCTTTACCAAAAGCGGGCTTTCGTTACCCAGTTCACGAAAATAGATGTTCATCCGGGTATGGCTGAGATCCGTTGTGTCTTCATTCTCCAAGAAGTCTTTCATTTCGATGTTCAGCATTTCCGGTTCGTGTGCATATTTCGCATTAAAACTGTAAAAGCTGCCATCCTCACAGATAACGGAAAAATTGGTTTCACCGGGAAAGCCCTCTGTCGTGGCTTTCACCCTGACAACGTTTTCCGCCCCGTCCGCTTTCCCGGCAATAATGTAGTTACTGCCTAAATCCACGTACTTAACGGCAGACGGGAAAATAAGGTGTACCGTTTTTGCAAACGTCATCTGTACGCCGTAAGGTGTCACCATTTGGCGGTAAGGCAGCTTCTTTGTAATGCCCTGATACAAATCGTTACTTTGTGCTTTCACAGAAACCACGCCCAAGACAAGAGCGAATAAAATCATTAACTTTTTCATTTTGGATTGAAATTTTTATGGTTGATAATTGATAAATAAATTACTGTTGTTTGGCGTAAAGCATCACCTGATAGTTCGCTTTCAGGTGTACTTTTACCGTTCTGAACTTCTTAGCGAGGTATTGCGAGCCGCCCTGCATCACGCCCCTTGTAATATCCATTGCGACCTGTTGCCCGGCACTTTGCGCAAATGAAATGCTCGTACCCAGTCCCGCCCCGATATTCGCCATCGCTTCCTTGACCGCTTCCTGTTCCAGTGACGAGGGGACGGAAAGCCCCTTTTGTCCGTCACTGTCGTAAACGGCAAGTTCCACCGGAATGATGTTACCCGCATATTCGAGCGAGGATACCAGTATGTCGAGCCGTTCCCCCTGCACTTTGGCACTTCCTGAAACAAGGCTGTTTTTGGGGACAATCACATTGCCCGCCTGCAACGGTTCTAACAGCCGGAGTTTAACCGTTTGTCCGTCCATAAGTGTCTGGTCGTTATGAACACACGCCCGGATAGTGTTCTTTCCCATCGAATAACCGCTACCGACCGCCGTATTAAACCCGTAATTGCGTGGCTTGCTGTATTCGGCGATAAATTCGGTGTTGCTCATGGGTTGTTGCAATCCTGAAACCGTCCTGTCCGATACCGCTTTTACAGGCGTGGCACTTCCTTTTTCCTGAACAGGTGCGGATGGTGTAACCTGTGCTACCTGTCCCGGTTGCAGTGATACGCTTTGCCCGTTCTGTCCGTTCATGTATTTTGCCGCCAGTTCGTAGGACTTTTCCATAAGAGCCACCTGTTCATCCATGCTGCCCGCACCGCTTTCTTTCGCATCGAGCCGGGCAGTAAGTTCTTCCACCTAACGTTTCAGTTCCTCTTTTTCCTTGTCCTCTTTCGGTGTTTCGTAGAAACTGCCTAACTGACGGTTCATGTCCCGGTAAGCTGCCGCCGAAGATTGGATAGAAGAACGGTTATTGTTCGGCGCACCCGCCCCGAAGTCTATTACGGCAGTTTTCGGTTTTTCCGCCGGAGCATCATCTATCAGGGTCAAATCGCCCCCCTTATCGTTTTCCTCTCCGAGCGAAAATGCAAAATCCTGCAAGGAGCGCATCTTGTCCGCCTGCTTGTTCTCCATCTGTTCCTGTTCGTAGGCTGTCTTTTTATCGCTGATTATCCCGTCCCCTTTGGGTTGCGGAATATCGGCGTTAAATCCGCCCACGCTTTCCACCTTTGCTTCGTCCTTATCGGACGGTGCAAAAATCAGGTACATAGCCCCTAAGAAAACCAGTCCCATAAGCGGATAAATCAGCATCTTCTTTCTCTGTTGTATCTGCTGCGGGGTAAGTTCCTTTTTCGTTTTTTCCTCTTTCTTCCTGTCCGTTTCCGGTGCGGGAACTTCATTCTTCACTTCTTTATCTTCCATTGTCTTGATGATTAAAAATGTTCGTACTGTCTTTACTTTGAAGTTGTAGCTGCCTGATATGCTCTATCCGTATGGCTTCGCCATCCTCTTTTCCTATCCGGTAAATGGATGATACCGTAAAGTAGATGGATAGCCCGCCGAAGAACAGGAGCATAAGCAGTATGACCGCCAGCCTTATTTCCGGTGTCATGCGCCCGCACAGGCGGCGGAGTTTTTCATCCGCCCAGTCCTGCACATGGGTAATTGCCTGATTGACCGGAGAGAGAATTTTCCGTATCATGGCTTACCGCTTTATGGTGTTCAAGTCCTTATTTTCCGTTATCTCGAAACTTTCCATGATAAAGCCGTGCGGGTTATTGTCACTTCTAACGGCGTTCAATAACCGGCAACGGGTGACAAGGCTTCTTTCGGTCACGTTGCTTTCATGGATAATCATTTGGCGGGCATAGGTAGCCACCGTATAGGGGTACACATCGAAATTGCATGAAACGCTGTCTATCTGTATAGTTTGGCTGATATTCCCTGAAATGATACGGTTGTAATACCCTTTTTCCGAGAGGTCACGGTAATAGTTAAATGCGCTCTTATCGGCGAGGAACAACGACCGCTTGATATTGCTTTCGATAGCGTTCTTATCGGGCGACAACGTAAAAAAGAGTTCGTGAAAACGCTTCACGTGTTCCCTTGCTTCGACCGGACGGTTCTGTGTCAAATCTTGCGAGAGCGCAAGCATCAACGATTTACCGCCATCCAGTACATAAATCTTCTGCCGTTGCGCTTCGGCAAACGCATAGGAGTTCCAAACGGCATACCCCGTTATCAGGGTACACATGACGACAAACACGATACCGAAAAGCCGTATCTGTTTGAAGCTGGTTTCAATGTTCTTTAAACTTTTAAATTCCATCTTGATTTTTATTTATTAATTACTTTTGATTAGTTTGCCGCCGACCCTGCCGCCAGCGTTTCCGGTTGCTGCTCCGGCTACCGCACCGACACCGCTGCCCGTTTTACTCGCTGCACTGTTTATATTCCGGCTCATGTTACCCATTCCGCCCGCCTGAATAATCCAGTTCGATACGGTGGGGATGGTGAAGTAACCGATGATACCGATTATCATAAAAATTATGTACACGCTGTTACTGCTGTCGGGTATGAAATTCGGGTCTGATAGCTCCTGAATATCCTTTTGCAGCATAAGCACCTGTATCCGGGCAAGAATGGAACTGAACAGGTCTGAAACAGGCAGCCACAGGTAAACGGAAATATACCTTGTAATCCATTGGGTCAGTGTCGCCTGAAAGCTATCATAGACCGATATTGCAAATGCAATCGGGCCTAAGATGGCAAGCACAATCAAAAAAAAAGGTTCTGATAGTGTCTATCACAAGGGCTGCCGATTGAAAGAGCAGTTCCAAAAGTTCCCTGAACCAGTCCCGGACGGATTGCTTGATATTGTAGGCTGCCCTATCCATGTACATACCGCCCATTGTCGCTATATCTTTGACAGACCATCCCAGTTCATCTATCTGCTTGTCAAATACTTCATCCGAAACAAGGTACGCCGTTTCCGGATTGCGCACCATCGCTTCATATTCCAGCTTGTCCTTTTGTTTCCGGTAGGCGTTCATATCGAAAGTCTGTGTTTCGAGCATATTGTTACAGCCCCTTACCACTGGCGACATGACGCTGTTAATCGTTCCCAGTACAAAAGTCGGGAAGAACATAATGCAGAAGCCAATTACAAAGGGACGGAGCAAAGGGGTAAACGTCTATCGGTTCGGCACTGGCGAGCGACTGCCATACTTTGGCAGCCACATAGAACAAAGCCCCCAGTCCCGCTATTCCTTTGGCTACCCCCGCCATGTTCCCGCAAAGGGGCATCATATCCGTGTATAAACTACGGAGTATCTGATGCAGGTTATCAAATTCGATTGCTAATAACATATCTTTGATTTATTATAGGTTACCAGTAACGTTCATCCGCCGAGCCATACAAAGCCATTACCCGGTCGGTGTCCTTTTTCTTTTTCGCCCGCAGGTAGGAAACGGAAATATTCTTGCGGGTGTAGTAGCTCACCAAATCCCGGTAGTTCCTGATGGCGTGATACGTCCGGTCGATAACGTCCATCCGTTCCTTGTCCGACATGGAAAGCCCGTTGATGTTCACAACACTTTTCATTTCTTCCAGTACATCGGAACTTTCCTGCAACAGTTGGGTATATCCGTAGGCAATGGCGGAAAGTTCATCCGGCGTGTAGTTCTCATCCGAAAGCATCTTCTGAAAACTGTTCACGTATATATCGGAAATCTCCCCGATAAGCAGGATAGACTTTTGTACTTTCCGGGCATCTTTGACAAGGTTATGCGCTGATTTTAAGGCATCGTAGTAGTCCTTACCTTGTTGGTAAATCTTTACGGTTTCCTGAAAGTTTTTTATCATGTTCTGTGCGGTGGATGAAGTCTGCACAATGTTTTTTGACGCATTGATAATCCCTTGCGCCAAGTTGCCGGGGTTACTCACTACCCACTGTGCGTTTACCTTTCCGGCAAACAGGCTGCAAACTACAAGCAGCATTATAATCTTTGTTCTCATACGCTTACTTCTTTATTGGTTGGTTATTCCGTTTGTATTCCCCGCCGGGTGAAAGTAAAATCCGGTCATTCTCTTTATCGTAGGTCAGCAGGACGGAAAGCCCCGTTTCGATGAACAGGTTTCCGTCCTGTTCTGAAATCTGATAGGTTTCCGTTTGGATAGTTCCCCGGTAGGTTTTTCGATAGGTCGTTACCCGGTAATGCCCGTTTTCCTCAAAGAGGGTAAATGCCGGACGGTTCTTCACGCTTTCCCAGTCGCCACGCATCGCCCTAAGACGGTCGGCGTTTGTTTCCTTACAGGAGGAAAGCCCCAGTAACAAGGTGGTGCATAACAGCACCGGAAACATGAACTTTAAATGTTTCATACTGATTGATTTTTAAATTGTTAATTGATTACTTTTCAGGATTACGTTTGCTTTCCGCAAGCCTTTTGATAGCCAGTTCGAGATTGCCGCCCAACTTTTCGGACAAGGCGAAAAGTTCCATCTTTTCCGTTTCTTCGGTGGTATATGTATAATATTCTTCCAAACTCACTTCTGTGGCGTAAACGGCAGACTGTGTGTCGCCCAGTCCTATCCAAACTTCCTTATATTTCCGGTTCGGATGGTTGGCAAGGTTGATGGAAAGCACCTGTGACCGTTCTTTGTCGGTCAGCCCTAAAAGGTTCTGTATGCTATCGAATTTATTCAAATACTTCCGTTGGTCGAGCAGTATCTTACAATCCGAATTGTTTATAATACTCTCTTTTACAATGGGAGAGGAAATAATATCTTCGACTTCCTGTGTGACTACAATCGCTTCACCGAAATACTTTCTAACGGTTTTATAGAGGTACTTAATATAATCCGCCATATTCGCCGATGCAATCGCTTTCCATGCTTCCTCAATCAATATTAATTTCCTGATACCCTTTAGTTTACGCATCTTGTTTATGAATACTTCCATAATGATAATAGTCGTAATCGGGAACAGGATTTTATGGTCTTTGATATTATCCAACTCAAAGACAATGAAACGTTTATGCAGCAAATCAAGCTCTTTGTCGGAGTTCAGCAGGTAGTCGTATTCGCCCCCCTTTGTAGTAAGGCTCTAATACATTCAGGAAATTGTCTATATCAAAATCCTTTTCCCGGACGTTCTTTTCTTGCAGGTGCGCCCGGTAGTCATTCCTCACATACTCGTAGAACGTATTGAAACAGGGAATAACCGAACTGTCCTTAGTAATCAGTTCGATATAGGAACTTACAGCGTTCGACAAAGCCACTTCTTCCGCCCGTGTGGGTGCTTCATCGTCCCGCTTCCAAAGGGTGAGGATAAGCGTTTTGATACTCTCTTTCTTCTCAATATCAAACACCCCATCTTCCACATAGAAAGGATTAAACGCTATCGGATTTTCGGTGGTATAGGTAAAATAAATCCCATCTTCCCCGTGCGTTTTCCTGTTTATCATTTCACACAACCCCAAGTAGCTGTTTCCGGTATCGACTAACAAAACGTGGGCATTTTGTTCGTAATATTGGCGTACCATGTGGTTGGTAAAGAATGACTTGCCACTACCACTCGGCCCAAGTATAAACTTGTTGCGATTGGTAATAATACCCCGCTTCATGGGTAAATCTGAAATATCAATGTGCAACGGCTTTCCCGTAACCCTATCCACCATCTTGATACCGAAAGGAGAAAGCGAACTTTTGTAGTTCGTTTCTTCGGTGAACAGGCAAAGAGCCTGTTCTATAAAGGTGTAGAAACTTTCTTCCGCCGGGAAGTCCGCCTGATTGCCGGGTATGCCCGTCCAAAACAAAGTCGGCGTGTCGGTGGTGTTATGGCGTGGCTTGCACTCCATAAGTGCGAGCTGTGACCCCACATCATTTTTAATGTGTTTGAGTTCGTCCCGGTTGTCACTCCAAGCCATAATATTACAATGGCATCGCACCGAGATAAGCCCCTGTGAATGTGCTTCGTTCAAATATTCCTCTATCCAAGACTTGTTAATCTGATTGGCACGGCTGTATTTGGAAAGGGAGTGCATATTGCGAGCCATCTTTTCAAACTGTTTCAGGTTCTCCGTATGGTCGTCAATAAAGATATACTGATTATAGATATGGTTACAGGAGAGCAGCACGCCCACCGGAGAAGCGAAAGATAATCTGCAATCGCTCCGGTCGGTGGATAGCTTTTCATAGCGGGTATCAGTCCCCACTTTTCCCGGCATATCTTCCGCATCCGAAAGGGTATGCAGGCAAAGAATATCGTCACCTATCCGCATATCTTCGGCGTTGAGTTGAATATCTTTCAGGGTGGTGGTATCGGTCTGTGAGAGTGAAAAGTATTTTTCCACGATACCCGCCGTTTCCCTTGTTCCGGTGATTTCGTCCGAGTTCAGGCGGGTAAGGGTGATGAAACCGCTATCGTTCATAATGCTTTCAAACTGTCCCACCGCTTCGAGGAACTTTGTAACCGTTTCCCTGTCCTTTATCTCTTTGGGGACAAGGAAGCCCTGGCAGAGGGTGGAGAAGTTACTCTGTATCCGGCTACGTTCCTTTGTCGTTTTCGTCAGGAACAGGTAGCAGGTATGGTTTAAGAACGGTCTTTCATTGAAATGCCGTTCAAAGGAACGGGAAAGGAAACTCAAATCATCCTTTTGGATGTCAGGCGCATAGTTCTCTTTGATAAACCAGTCCTGCTTGTGTACAATGCTGTAATCAGGCAGCACCTTTACCGCCTTGTTCCAAGCGGAATGTATCGCTTCGTATTCGGCTGCCGTGACGGTGAACAGTTCGGGCAGTTCCACCCGGAACGCCACCGTTATGTCGGCATCTTTGGAAACGATGCAGCCGTTTTCCACCGTGAACAGTGGAAACTTGTTTTCCAGCGTGGTAGCTTTTAATATATTTCTCATTTCGATGCTTGTTTTAAATGGAATAATCGGGATATAGCTTTGCGGTTGATGATATAGAAAGGGTGGCTTTTGCGTGCGGACGATTTCATTAACCCGTGTGTCCCGTACTTCTCGTTTAACCGGAATGTAAGCCATACAAGCAGCGTTGCCGAAGTAACGCCGAAGATGATGCACACCCACTGGTTAATACCTACCATGTACATGATGATGAAAAGCACGAACAGGGCTAACAGCCCGCCCGCAAAAATGAAAAGATACTGGCTTTTCAACCCTTTAAACTCAACTGGCTTGCCTATCCCCTGTTAATCGGATAGTCTGCCATAGTCCATTCTTTTAGAGGAAGAATGAACGCAGGATGGTGGCAGCCACAATCAGGAAGATACAAGCACCGAACCACGAAGCCGCCGTTTTGGAAGTATCGGGGTCGCCCGAAGAAAACTTGCCATATACTTTCACGCCGCCAATCAAGCCCACCACCACATCGATGGCGTAGATTAATTTTGTCGCCGGGTCGAAATAGGACGTTACCATGTTGGTAGCTTCTGTAATACCTGCCATACCGTTACCTTGCGCAAAAGCGGAGGATGCAGCCAAAAGTACGGCTGCCGAAAAGAGAACTTTCTTTTTCATTATAAATACTTGTTTTTAAATTGCCGGACGGGTGGATAGTCCGCCCGGCTGAATGAATAATAATTGAAAATTTTGTGGTTGCGGGGAGTGTTCCCCGGTGTTCGGAAAGGTTTGTCTTAACCGTAATCTCTCTTTTTCATCATTTTATTATTTAAAGTTTACCATTAAAGAAAATCGTTCATGTCAAAGTCTGCCATTTCACTACTTCCGGTAACCGGAACGGTGGCGGGTACGGGTATCTCATGCCTTTGTAAAAGTTCCGCTACCCGTGACCTGCCCCCGTTAATCTGTTCTACCAGCGAGTTAAACAGGTCTGTTTCCGTTCGGCAGATGGTTTGAACGGCTTGCCGTTCCTCTGTGTCGGATGCTTGTTTTACCTGAATAACCTGTACCATTTGCGCTAGTTCTCCCAGCGTGATACCCTGCGCCATTTCAGGCTCACCGCCGCCCATGTAACAGGCGATTTCTTCCGCTTCGATTTCATCGGGCGAAATGTCCGTTTCTTCTGCATCTTCCGTTTCATACTCCATTTCAAATTCGGTTTCAATCGCTTGCGGGGCATGCGTTTCTTCCACCGTTTCACCGCTTTGCGGGACAAATATAGAAGCATTATCAACCCCTTTTGAAAGATGTCCTAAGATGTCCCCGTTTGTCCTCATTTGTCCCACCCGGTAACGGCTTGCGCCTACAAGACAATCCCCGTTTCCTGTTTTCTCGGTCGGTTTGCTCTCCGGTTGTTCCGGCTCTCTTTTCCCACCCGTGAACCATGTTCCCAAACTATCCCGGTATCGCCATAGCAGGATGGCGTAATACAGGAGTGTTCCAATAATAAACCACTTCAACATATCAGAACGGTTTTTCAAATTTGCTTTCGTACAGTTCGTTTATCTCGTCCTGAAACTGGTCGAAATGCCGGAGCAGGATATTTTCTACATAGCTGCTGACAGTCGCTTTGCGCCCGCCGATAACGGTTACTATTTTCATTAGCTTTTCGTGTGTGGTGCGGCTGACATATAACGGTTGTCGGTCTGTCAAGTCCACCCGCATGAAATAGGTTTCCCGGTAATCGCCCGGAGTGTTCTTTTTCCGACGGGCAGGTTCTTTCACCGTCTTTTCTTCCTTTGGCTCTGCCTTGATTTCCGGTTTATCTGCCGTTCCCACCGTACCCGTTTTATCGTCCGGTTTATCCGGTGTTTCTATTTCAGTTTTCACCGTCACTGTTGGCGTTTCCTGTTTCTTCACGGGTAATCCCTGTGAAATAATCTCTTTCATAAAATCTTCGTCAATTAGCGGTTTCCCGCCGCTTTGCTTTGCCATATCGTTACAGTTTTATAAGGTATGCGATTTCGGTTATCAGTTCTTCCATGTTGCTGCCCTTTACCAGCCGTTTGTCTGCCGGGAACAGCGTAGAACGGAACACGGTTTTACGTTGTGCGTCCAGTTCCTTTTTAAACCTTTTGGTGTCCGGGATAAATACTTTCATAAGGGGGAGTTCCAGTTCCCCGATGGTCTGCTCATACAGGGTGTACAGGTCTGTTTTCTCCCGTCCATCTACCATATTCCAAAACAGGTGCAGCCCTTTCAGTCGGCACGCTTCATTCTTAACCAGTAGTTTATGGATAGCTACCGCAAAGGAAAGGCTGCTTTCCAAAACCACCCGGTCGGCGGCTATGGGAGTGAAAATATAATCCACCCCTGAAAGGGAGTTGATAACACCCTCACTGTTCACCGTACCCGGCAGGTCGAAAAAGACCACATCATAATCAACTTCGGCAGACGCAAGAAAATCGTCCGTCGTTTTTATCGCTTCGTCCGGCGAACTGCAAAGAACAGGGTACGCTTTCTTTCCCAGTGCTTTGAACTGGTTGAAAGCAAGCAGTTTGTAATGTTCATCACCGTTCACCTGCTCGGCATCCCGTTTGCGCATGGCACTGATACTGTGCTGCGGGTAGTCGCAATCCACGACCGCCACGTTATAGCCTTTCAGGTAATACAGGTAACTTGCCACCAAGACGGTGAACGTTGTTTTGCCGACCCCGCCCTTTTGGGTGGAGAAAGCCACATACAAGGTTTCTTTCTTCATTGTAATACTGATTTATTGTGATACATCTTTATTTCATTCCATCCGTTCAGATTGACAGACAGAGTGTTTTCTTTCGTTCCATACAGGAAGCCCGAAAGCAGGAATGATTTCTTTCTTCCTATTCTTGTTCCTTTCAATCTTTCCACAAAGACGGGCAGTTTTCTTTCCCGATTGAAAGACTGTTTCCTTTCAATCATTCCATCCCGTTTATTTTCTTGCTTTCTTGAAAGATTGCAATCTTGAAATCTTGTTTTCAAGTTTTCAAAACCGCTTTCTTTCCGTCCGCTTTTCACTGCATATTTCCATCTATCCATATTGCTTTCTTTCTTAAATCCGGGACAAATAAACATAGAAAAACAGTCCCTTTTGAAAGGTGTCCTCAAATGTCCCCGTTTGTCCTCATTTGTCCTATAACCCGCTATTTCACAGCATTTTTAATACCTGTTACTTTGCAGCCGAAAGGTATCGGTCAGGCTAACCAAGCCCCCGGTATCGGGAGCGTTCCAATCTCCGCTAACTCCAATCCGTCCCAAGACGGATTTTTTATGTTCACTGGAACATAGCAAGGAGTGTTCAAAGCAGCTTGAAATTCTTTCAGCAGCTTTGAACGCCTTGTCCGGACGAAGCCGGGATAGGGTCACTCCGAAGTCGTAACCCTTTGAAAAAAATGTAGCATGAAACAGAAAAATGAAAATGCGCCCCGTCCGGGTGGCGCAGGACGCAAGCTCAAAGCAGACCCGGCAGTGTTCCGGTACTCTATCAGCTTCAATGCGATAGACCACGCCCGCTTTTTGGCATTGTTCGACCAGTCCGGTATGCGCACGAAAGCGCACTTTATCACCGCCCGTATCTTCGGCGAACCGTTCAAAGTGATTAAAATCGACAAGGCGGCAGTCGAATATTATACCCGGTTGACCGCTTTATATTCCCAGTACAGGGGTATAGCCGTGAATTATAATCAGGTGGTAAAGGCTCTCAATACCAATTTCTCCGAGAAAAAAGCTCTCGCATTTCTCTATAAACTGGAAAAGGCAACGATAGAACTTGCCGACCTGAACCGCCAAATTATTGAACTGACCCGTGAGTTTGAGATAAGATGGTTGCAAAAATAAGTGTGGGTAGTTCCCTGTTCGGTGCGCTTTCCTACAACCAAAACAAGGTAGACGAAGAACAGGGAAAGGTACTTTTGAGTAACCGTATGTTTGAAAGCGAAGATGGGAATTTCAGCATCCGGCGGTGTATGGAATGTTTCGATATGCACCTGCCCGCCGACCTGAAAACGGAAAAACCGATTATCCATATCTCACTGAACTCACACCCGGACGATGTACTTTCCGACAGCCAACTTGCGGATATTGCCAAAGAGTATATGGATAAACTGGGGTACGGCAACCAGCCGTATATGGTGTATAAGCACGAAGATATTGCAAGGCATCATATACATATCGTTTCCATCCGGGTGGATGAAACAGGCAAAAAGATAAACGACAAGTTCGAGCATATCCGCAGCAAGCAAATCACCCGTGAACTGGAACAGAAGTACGGGCTGCATCTGGCAGAGAAGAAACAGGCAACCGAACGCCCGGAACTTAAAAAGGTGGACTACCGGGCAGGGGACGTAAAGCATCAGTTATCCAATACGGTGAAAGCTCTTACCAGCAGTTACCGTTTCCAAAGTTTCACGGAGTACAAAGCCCTGCTATCTATATATAATGTACAGGCGGAAGAAGTGAAAGGGGAAGTGAACGGCAAACCTTATAACGGCATTGTCTATTCGGCGACCAATGACAAGGGGGAGAAACAGGGCAATCCGTTCAAATCTTCCTCTTTGGGTAAGTCGGTAGGTTACGAAGCCATCCAGCGACATATCAAGAAATCCGCAAAGGACATTCAGGACAAGAACCTGAAAGAGCGTATCCGCCGGACAGTCGGCGCAGTGATGAAATCCGCCCGCAGCCGTAAGGAACTGGAACAAGACCTGAAAGCGAAAGGCATAGACGTACTTTTCCGGCAGAACGATACGGGCAGGATATACGGTGTGACGTTCATCGACCATGAAAGCCGTACTGTCCTGAACGGTTCACGGTTGGGAAAGGACTTTTCCGCCAATGTGTTCAATGACCTGTCTTCCGGCTCCCGTACTTTGTCGGGAAACAGCAAACAGGAAATGCAGGAACGCACGCCGGAATATAACCCTGCCGGGCATCTTTCAGAGGGTGCAGGTAAAGCCGTTGCCAGACTGTTCGGTCTGTTATCCGGTGGAAGTGATACACCACCCGACAACAGCCAAGTTCCACCGCCCAAGAAGAAAAAGAAGAAGAAACAAAGACGTATTTAATAACTATAAAAATTTCAATTATGCAAAATGAAGATGATTTAAGGGGACTTGCAAAGGTCATGGACTTTATGCGGGCAATCAGTATTTTATTTGTGGTGATAAACATTTACTGGTTTTGTTACCAGTCGTTCAGGGAGTGGGGCATCAATATCGGGGTAGTCGATAAAATCCTGTTGAATTTCCAGCGTACCGCCGGGCTGTTCTCCAATATCCTGTACACCAAACTTTTTTCGGTGGTATTCCTTGCGCTTTCCTGTTTGGGTACAAGGAGAGTGAAAGAGGAAAAAATCACATGGAACAAGATTTATGTATTCCTGACTATCGGTTTTATCCTGTTTTTCCTGAACTGGTGGTTACTGGCTTTGCCGTTGCCACTGGCAGCGAATACAGGTTTGTATATCTTTACTATGACAACCGGGTATCTTTCGCTGTTGGCTGCCGGAGTATGGATTTCCCGCCTGTTGAAAAATAACCTGATGGATGATGTGTTTAATTTGGAGTGCGCCCGTACGGGTATATAATAAATATCTCTTTGGCAAGAGATTAGGTTCGTGTTCTTTGAAATAATAACCTATCATCACCCAACTTATCTGAAAGGGAAACCGGACAGGGAGTACAGCATGTTGGGAACGCCATAAGTCAACTAACTGCCACGTTGCGGCTGAATGGCAAGATGAAACGATAGATACGAGGATAAAGTCTGGATTGATTAAACGATAGTCTGAGCGACCCTTTGAATAGTTATGACGGAAAGGCAGTAATGAAACGTCATACCGTAATACTTTACCTGGTTTCCATGCAGTGTAAAGCAAAAGAACTTATTACGGCGCAATTGCAATAAGCATAAAAGGACGAAAGTCGTATCCGATAATCTATCATGCCAATAGTTATTATATATCTAAACGGGGATTACCTAACCCGGAACGCCGCAAGGCTATGAGGTTTCAGACCTCTGAATATCCGATATGGTAACGGAGCTTCCGTAGTAGTCCGAGCAAGGGAAAGCCTTGTACATGGCGAAGGGAAGCAGTTAATATCTTTAATACAATTAACGGAAAATGTGAGAGACATTATGAGAAGTCCAGAGAAAGTATTAAACAGTCTAACGGAGCATAGCAAAATTTCGGACTACAAGTACGAAAGGCTATACCGGATTCTGTTCAATGAAGAAATGTTTTATGTTGCCTATCAAAACAAATATGCGAAACAGGGCAACATGACACCCGGAACCGACGGTAAAACCGCCGACCGAATGAGCATCTCCAGAATTGAACACCTGATTGAACGCCTCAAAGATGAGACGTATCAACCCCATCCTGCAAGGAAGATTTATATTCCGAAGAAAAACGGCAAACAACGCCCGCTCGGAATACCCTCCTTTGAGGATAAATTAGTGCAAGAGGTTATTCGAATGATTCTCGAAGCCATTTATGAAGGACATTTTGAAGATTCTTCACACGGTTTCAGACCCAAAAGAAGTTGCCATACTGCACTAACATGTATTCATAAGACGTTTACCGGAACAACTTGGTTTATTGAGGGAGACATTAAAGGATTCTTTGACAATATCAATCACTCGGTTTTGATAAACGCATTGCAAGAGAGAATTTCGGACGAAAGGTTTATCCGGCTCATTCGTAAATTTCTAAATGCGGGATACATGGAAGATTGGAAATTTCATAACACGTACAGTGGAACTCCGCAAGGCGGTATTATTAGCCCAATATTGGCAAATATCTACCTTGACAAGTTCGACAAATACATGAATGAATATGCTCAAACTTTTGACAAAGGGGAACATAGGCGTAGAAGTTCGGATAGCACACGGCTTGAAACAAAGAAATATAACTTGCAACGGAAACTTAGAGTAGAAACGGATGAAAATATCAGAAAACAACTGATAGAGGAAATCCGGGCAGTAGAAAAAGAATGGGTTAAAATTCCTTGTGGAGACGCTATGGATAAAAATTGGAGAAGATTAAAATACGTCAGATATGCAGATGACTTCTTAGTTGGAGTAATCGGAAGTAAGGCGGATTGCACACAGATTAAAGCAGATATCGCACAATATATGAGCGAAAAGCTTAAACTGGAACTTTCCGACGAAAAGACTCTGATAACTCAAGCACAGAAACTGGCAAAATTTCTTGGCTATGAAATCTTTATCCGGAAATCCAATGCAACAAAACGGGACAAAAACGGAACTCTAACAAGAGCGTTCAACAATAACATTGTTCTACATGTCAGCAGCGATGTAATGAAGAAAAAACTAATGGACTATGATGCTATAAGATTTGATTATAGCACAGGAACAGAGGTTTGGAAACCAAAAGCACGCAGCTATATGAAGAATCGTGATATGACGGACATTCTTATGCAATATAATGCGGAGATTAGAGGATTCTATAACTACTTTTCGATTGCCCACAACAGTTCTGCGATGAACTCTTTCTACTATATCATGGAATACAGCATGTGTAAAACACTGGCATGTAAGATGGAGAATACTGTTCGCCAAGTACGTAAAAAGTATTACAAGAACAAGGAATTCGCCATACCTTATGTGGACAGTAAAGGTAATACCCAATACAGGGTATTCTATGATGAGGGTTTCAAAAGAAAAACAGCATGGAAAAATGCCTCATGCGACAACATTCCAAACACGATGTTTACCAAATATCCAAGTCTGATATCCAGACTAAAGGATAGAACATGTGAGTTATGTGGTGCAGAGGGAGATACGACGATGTTTCAAGTTCACAGTCTTAAAACTCTGAAAGGAGAAAATGAATGGGAACGCAAAATGAAACGGATGAATCGGAAAACCTTAGTTGTTTGCGGAGCTTGTGATGAAAAGATTCATAGCAAGCAACGTAGAGACTGATGATATTAATGGAGAGCCGGATACAGGGAGACTTGTACGTCCGGTTCGGGGGCGAGTACCCGGAAACCTGCCGCTATGAAAGGCGGTAAGGCGCCGGGTGCTTAGCCTACGAACGAAAGTTTCGCACAGGAAACACGCCTAATAGAAAACGAGTATTCCATTAATCTGCCGACCCGTTTTTACTATAAGAAGAAGTGGAACGATGGATGGATAAACATTGTAAACCCGTTCAGGGCAAGCATGGTTTTAGGCACACCCGGTTCGGGTAAATCGTATGCGATAGTCAATAATTACATCAAACAGCAAATCGAAAAAGGTTTCGCAGTTTATATTTATGACTATAAATTCCCTGACCTTTCGGAGATAGCTTACAATCACCTATTGGGTCATTTAGACGGGTATAAAGTACAACCGAAATTTTACATGATTAACTTTGACGACCCACGCAAAAGCCACCGATGTAACCCGATAAATCCGGCGTTTATGACGGATATATCGGACGCATACGAAGCCAGTTATACCATCATGTTAAACCTTAACCGCAGTTGGATAACCAAGCAAGGGGACTTCTTTGTGGAAAGCCCGATTATCCTGCTCGCTTCTATTATTTGGTTTTTGAAAATCTATCAGGGTGGTAAGTATTGTACGTTCCCGCACGCAATCGAGTTCCTGAACAAGAAATATGCCGATACATTTACGATTTTAACCAGCTATCCCGAACTGGAAAACTACCTTTCACCGTTCATGGACGCATGGGAAAGTAATGCGCAAGACCAGTTACAGGGGCAGCTTGCAAGTGCTAAAATCCCGCTTTCAAGGATGATTTCACCCGCTTTATACTGGGTAATGACAGGGGATGATTTTTCACTGGATATAAACAATCCGGAAGAACCTAAAATTTTGGTGGTAGGCAATAATCCCGACCGCCAAAATATCTATTCCTGTGCTTTGGGGCTGTATAATTCCCGTATCGTGAAGCTGATAAACAAGAAGCACCAACTGAAAAGTTCTGTAATAATAGACGAGTTACCGACAATCTACTTTCGGGGACTGGATAACCTGATAGTAACGGCACGAAGCAACAAGGTGGCTGTCTGTTTGGGCTTTCAGGATTTCAGCCAGTTGCGCCGGGACTACGGGGACAAGGAAAGCAAAGTAATCGAAAATACGGTGGGTAACATTTTTTCCGGTCAGGTGGTTTCTGAAACGGCAAAAACGCTTTCAGACCGTTTCGGAAAGGTCTTACAGAAACGACAAAGTATGACTATCAACCGGAACGACAAATCAACCTCTATCAGTACGCAGATGGATAGCCTGATACCACCCAGTAAAATATCTAACTTAACGCAGGGTATGTTCGTGGGTGCGGTCAGTGACAATTTCGATGAACGGATAGAGCAGAAAATATTCCATTGCGAAATTGTGGTGGATAACGAGAAAGTGAAGCGGGAAACAGCCA
>Ga0192242_10045_pt1 | contig 59340 bp, 45 predicted proteins | sample Koala_Koa27_J3_FD_131235 | JGI IMG/M metagenome (GOLD analysis project Ga0192242, IMG submission 131235) | Enriched cells from koala feces incubated with labeled cellulose particles, San Francisco Zoo, California, United States - Koala_Koa2-7_J3 ...
CAATACAGGCAACCGGGCCGGCAAAGAGAGTGTACTGCTCTTTACCAGTGACCTGATCGCTTCCCTGACTCCGGATATACGTCGTCTGCGTGGATTCGATAAAATAGCGTTGCAACCGGGAGAAACAAAGAGCGTAACCCTCTCAGTCAAAGGCAGCGATCTGGCCTTTGTGGGCTACGATGGCAAGTGGGTCCTGGAAGCAGGCGAATTCCGTGTACAGGCAGGCGACCAGACGGTACTGATCCGCTGTACGGATACCCGTACATGGGAGGAACCGAATAAAGACCTGTAATTCCCGAAGAAAGCCAACAAACAGCAGACCTGCGCTGTAAGTCCTCAGCGCTCCTGCTGTTTGTTCTCAGGTGCAATGTCCTTCTATGCAACAGGGTGTAGTCCTTTAAAACCAGATAACTGTCTGTTGAAATATGCGCTGTTTCCATAGAGGGGTCAGACTTTTGCGAAAGGGAGGGTATGGAGGTTCAGAAAAGATATGTCGCTCATCCTTCTACTTATATTTCAATAGGATGTATAGGGTATAGGAGGAAACGGATAGAAAGAACGTATGGGAAATTCAATAGGTCGATACACATAGCAGCCAACATCAACATCTGGTTTCAGACGGTCATACAGGAGAACACATTTCCTGTGAGCCTGTAGAATTCCTGTCTTATTCCCGGTGCCGGAAAGAGGAGGCTCTTTTCGGTAAACACCCCTTCTTAACTATCTATCCGTAGAGAATAGGCATATTTTGATGCACCCTATCCGACAGACATTCATTCTTTAAAGAAAAGAAAGAGGTTCCGAACAGGCAGGATGCAAGGCCCCGACTCCACGCTCCTCTATGATCCGGGGCAAACAGATCTGGCTCTTTTACCTGAACTCAAAGAATGGATAGGACAGACAAATGACAGATCGGTGAAAGGGATCCTCCGAAATATATCACCTGTAAAGCAGACAGTCTCTATCTGGGACACCGATCTGCCTGCCGGTGACAAAGAGATACTCCGTAAGTGCCGGACAAAGTAGTAGGGTCGCGGGGAAATGAATGTGAGCACAGACAACTGTATAGAGGGGAAGGTGCGTGATAAGGAGACTGTACGGAGGATAGGCGTCCCCGCTTTTACCTGTCTGCTCCTGAATGGACCCGGTAAAGGCAGGGAACATGTATATATAAAGTACGTTTCCGGAAAGGCTGGTTTATTTTCCTGTTGACGTAGCATTCATCTGTATGGAGGGTAGGTTCCGCGACGGATTGAACTTTTGCTTTTTCATATTCACTTGTACCTTGTTCGCTGATCTGTTTATATGGGTATTATTTAGTGTAGATCGTTGTTCTGTTCTGACTTTTTTGTATCTTGCGCACGTAAACTGAGCACAGTCGTTTGTACAACTTGCAGACCGTGCCTGAGATCCGATACTTACTATGTATGGAACAGGCTACAGCAGAGCAGGAGAGACTTAAGTAAGCTGTATATATACAAGAACACATTGAATCATTCGGGAACTTCCCACCTATCCTCTGTGCTGTACAGAATAGGATCATATATAGGAATAAACCTTTCGTAGAACACGCTCCATCTTACCCATTGCCAGGAAACAGCGTATCAGCAAACTCTATTTACAGGATTTGTATGCCCTTTTTTGTAGGTTCGCTAACTATTTAATTAAACTAAGATATATGTCAAGTATTAAATTTCATTTCCGCCCTTCCGGCCAGGGAGAGGTTCAGGAAGGAAAACTATTTATCCGTATCATACACCGTCGGCGCATAAAAACGTTGTCTACTCCTTACCGGCTTTTTCCGGAGGAGTGGAACGACAAAGAACAGTGTGTAAATTTTGCTATCCCCACCCCCGATAGAGTATATGCGTTGTTAGAGCTATCTAAGCGTATAGAAAAAGACCAGTCCCGGTATGCCACGTTGCTTTCCGGACTCTCTTCCAGAAGAGAGTATTCCATTGAAGAACTCCTGCAACTCCTTTCTCCTCCGAAGCCTTCTGACGGACTGGGTAGTTACTGCTGCCATCTCTCTGACCGTCTTGAAGCGCAGGATCAGCACCGTACAGCCCGCGCCTACCGTTCCGCGGTTTGTAGCTTAGAGAAGTTCGCCTGCCGTTCTGTCCATCTTTCCGAGATCACCGCCCCCTTTATGATCTCTTACGAGAACTATCTTCGGGAAAAAGGACTTCAGATGAATACCATCTCTTTCTACATGCGCAACCTGCGGGCCATCTACTACCGTGCCGTCAAAGACAAAAAGATCAGCCCTCAGGAGGAGAATCCCTTTGAACAGGTATATACCGGGATCTACGAAACCCGTCGCAGGGCTTTGAGCCAGCAGGATCTCAACCGGCTGGCCCGGCTGGAGGAGCAACTGGACCCTCTCAGAGATAACAAGCTCAGGCAGGCTCTCTATATCTTTCTGTTCTGTTTCCATGCCCGGGGTATGTCTTTCGTAGATATGGCTCATCTGAGAAAAAGCGACCTCAACGGACAAAGTATCCTGTACAAACGGCGCAAAACGGGGCGTTGGCTGGAGGTAAAGATCACCAGACAGATGAAACAGATCCTTCGGTACTTTCATAACAAAGACAGCGAGCTGTTATTTCCTGTACTGGATCCGCGGAAAGCCGACCTGAGGGTCCAATATCAGAGTAAACTCTCGCAACAGAACAAACTACTCAGGGTGCTTCAGCAAAGAGCGGGTATAGAGGGCAGGCTGACTACCCATTGCAGTCGCCACACCTGGGCCACCCTTGCCAAAAGGGCAGGTATCCTGACCGAGGTGATCAGTGAAGGGTTGGGACACAGCGACATACGGACTACCTACAAATACCTGGCATCTTTCGACAGGGCTACCTTGGATACAGTCAGTGACAAAATATCGGCTATTGTAAAAATACCCCGGAAAACTGCCTGAATGATTTTTTTGTACCTTTGCAAAACCCTGACTGACATATATGTAAAGCAATATCACTTGATAAGTGACAAATTTTAAACATTCCCGAAGAAATTCTCTGGCAAAGATAGCGCAAACTACCGGCAGAAAATTGTTCGTAATATTCTTTTCCTTGTCTATATGTGCCAGGGAACAGATTTTCCTTCAACGTGCTCTTTTCCGGATCTCTTTCGGAGGGAGTCCCCACATATTTTTTACGAATTTAGAAAAGACCTCGTAGGAGTTGAACCCATACATGGCAGAGAGGGTCTGAAGCTCCAGATCTGTATGTTCCAGATCGTTACGTATCATGTCGGCTTTGCATTGCTTCAGATACGCTACCGGACTCTGCTTAAAGATACGTGTAAACTTATGCACGAATCCCGAACGGCTCATGTGTGCCCTGGCTGCCAGTTGCTCTACCGAACTCACCTCTATGACATTTCTGAGTATCCAGAGCCGGAAAGAAGTATTTTCTCCCAGTATCGTATGAAAAAAGGGGATCAGCTCGTCCGGGTTATAATAGCCAAAAAGAATATAGATACATTCATCTATCTTAATCTTCTGATAGTCAATAGGGAGAACGCCGTCTTCCAGGAAAGGAAGGAGTGACTCTATATACAAGCGTATCCGGTCGTTGATCGGTAAGGGGTAGAACCCGGCATACCTTCCGTCTGCCTCTTTGGAAAGGGCCGACAATCCCGATAGCAGATATTGCTGCCGGTAAGGCTCTACCCGTAAGGTCACTATCTGTGTATCCTCCCACAACGACAGGCGTGTCGGGTCGCCCGGAGGTATGAATAGGATGTTTCCCTCACCCATACGATGAGTTTCTCCCCGGGTTCTGTGCAAAGTGATCTCTCCCCGGCAGATAAATACGATCTCAGCCGTCCAGGTTTGCCAGACAATCAGTTTACCGGCTTTCCCCGAGCCGGCGGGCAGTGTATCTATACCGATCAGAGCGGTGGCCGGCGGGCAGAGACCGTTTTCCGTGGATATTTGTTTATCTTTCTTACCAAATAGCGTTGGAGCTGTACTGTTCATATCGTTGTGTTATGGAATGATTCAATTGTTTTTTTGCTAAAACATGACTCTACGAAAGAAACATCTGCTCAGGTTCAGTGACATATCTGTTGAAAGGAAGAAAATAACTGTTTTACTCCCTATGTATGTGGTATGGTTGTAGTAGACTGTAAATCAATAAGTTATTTCTGATTAGGCGGTTGCGTACGGTCACTTATCAAGTGACAGCGAGTTTAAATCACGACACTACATTATTTAGCCTAAAATGAAGGAAACCTGTTCAGAGCCTTTTTTCACTCCCTGGTTTGACGGGATTGTCCGTAACCTCGGCTTACTTAGCTATCTGTATATTCAGGAAAAGGGTAAGGGTCTGGAACGTCAGCGATGTATAGCCCTCACAAGCGGATATACAGTGACTTCGTCAGACATCCTCTCTTTCTTAGAAGAACATTCTCTTCTGGAAGACCGGAAGGGCTTGTTGCATCTGAACTGCGATCTGTTTTTCTCCCTCTCTCTCTGGGATCTGCTGATCCTGGCAGAGCCCTGGTTGATGCAGGAAACTCCGCGCTTCCGCGATAACTGTCCGAAGCCCGATATCCCCGATGTTTCTGCTGTCAGGGCGTTTGCCTGCTCACAGAACCTGAGCGACTTTTATATCCACACATACCAGGGATTCTGACACGGCCACTCCAACATACACCAAACTCCATGAACAAAGCTCTCTTTCTCTTTATTTCCTCCCTGCTTTTTGTTTGCGCGATGCCGGCAGGTGCCCAGCAAGTGGGCATCAAGACCAATATCCTCTACTGGGCTACCACCACTCCCAACCTGGGTGCGGAGGTCGCCTTAGGCAGGAAGTTGACCATAGATCTGACCGGCTCTTACCATCCGTGGCGGTTTGGCAGCCGGGAAGACAATAAAAAGCTTCAGCACTGGCTCGTTCGTCCCGAAGTCCGTTTCTGGCCTTATGAGAAGTGGGACGGTCATTTTCTGGGAGTTCACGGTCTGTTGGGCAGTTACAATGCCGGTGGGATAGATCTGCCCTTTCCTCCGCTGAATCATCTCAGAGAAAGCAGGTATGAAGGATATGCCGCAGGTGGTGGTTTCAGTTACGGCTATCAGTGGTTCCTGGGCACTCACTGGAACCTGGAGGTTACTGCCGGCCTGGGGTATACCTATCTCAACTACGAGCGATACGAGTGCCGCAGGTGTGGCGACCGGTTGGGCAAATCGCACAAGCACTGGGTAGGCCCTACTAACTTAGGCGTGTCTGTGATCTATTTGTTCAAATCCAAAAGGAACTGACCATGAAATATATCTACCCTTTACTCCTGTCCCTGGTTGCCTGCGCTCTGTACGGGCAATCCTCCGAAACGGTCACAGGCCGTATTGAACTGAACGACGGTCGTTTCGTGATCGAATCTTTCACCGCCCACAAGGTAGGCGATTCGCTGTATGTAGAGATGGGCGACCTGCGGCTGGTAGACAATGGCAGCCCCACGATGTATCGTTTTTCCGTTCCCGCGGTGTTTGCTTTGCCGGTGCGGACCTACCGTCCCCGGCGCCGGGTAGATCCCGGTACGTATGCCGGACAGTTGAAAGTGACTGTGGCGGAACTCTCGGAGCAGGAAGACGAACTCCGGATGGACATCGAAGTACGTATGGACCGCGACGTGATGAACCGTCGGTTGAGTTACCTGTTGATCCCGGAACTGATCTCCGGCGATAGCGCCGCCACCGGTGCCGGACTGCTGGTCAACGGACGCGTCCGCGAGCGGCTTTACCGCCGCAAACTCTCCTTTGGCAACTATACCGTGCTCTGTGATCTGCCCGATCTGAAAATAGCCGTCACCACCTTCACCGATACACTGATGCGCTACACGCTGCGTATGCCCTACGAGAGTTGGATGGACGATGCCCGGCTCGACATACACCAGGTGCTTGGCTCTCCGGCCGGCAAAGAACAACTCTATACCCTTTCCGGCGCGGCACAGGTGAAGCTGCAACCCCGTGAACCCTATAAGGTACAACCCCTGTTCACCTTCCTCACTCCCGAACCCGAACAGAAGGTACGTCGCATGCAGGGGCAGGCCTTTCTGGATTTCCAGGCAGGCCGTTCGACCATCGTTCCCGGGTTCCGTCGCAATCCCGAAGAACTGGCTAAAATTGAAGCCGCTATCCGGCAGGTCAGGGACAACGCAGATGTAGAGCTCAACGGCGTGTTCATCGAAGGATATGCCTCTCCCGAAGGCAGCTACGCGTCCAACGAACGGCTGGCCCGCGAACGGTCGCAGGCATTGGCCGATCACATCACCAGGCTGTATGGTATCCCCGCCGATCAGATCCGTGTCTCCTCTGTGGCCGAAGACTGGGAAGGGCTGCGTCTGCTGGTACAAGAGAGCGATCTGGTGCGTCGCGACGAAGTGCTTGCCATCATCGATTCCGACCATGAACCCGACCGCAAAGAACAGCTGCTGCGCGCGATGGGATGGCCCTGGACTGCCATGCTCAACGGAATGTTCCCGCAACTTCGCCGCGTAGAATACCAGGTAGACTTTACCGTCAAGGACTATTCCCTGGAAGAGTCGCGGGAACTGGCCGCCCGCGATCCGGAACTGCTTTCGCAGAGAGAACTCTTCCTGCTGGCGCAATCCCTTGAAACAGGCTCTCCCGGGTGGGAGCAGATCTTCGAGACCATCATCCGGCTTTACCCCGACCATCCGACGGCTCTTATCAACTACGCTTCGCTTTTGCTGGCGCGGGGAGAACTCTCGGCGGCGAAACGATACTTAGACCGGGTAGCGGATGCTCCCCAGGCGGCCAATAACATCGGTATATATTACCTGCTGATGAACGATCCGGACACAGCGGAAGATTACCTGCGACAGGCTCAGGAGTCGGGCATTCCCGGTGCCGGTCACAACCTCGAACAACTCCGGATCAAACGCGAAGACAACAGGAAAATGCGGCGGTACGCCAACCGATAGAACGAACGATCTGTACCACATACCACACAGTCCCTGTACAGATCAGACTTTATAAAAAAGAAAAACAAAAAGAGAATGTCATTTACAAGAAGTTTAACACTAATTTTTAAACAACATGAAAATTAAAACAATGATGTGGGCTGCCCTGGCAGCCGTGACCTTTGCCGCTTGCTCCAACGACAGCGACAATCCGGTAGTTCCCGCCGAAGAGGCAGACGGTGTATACATCCGTTTTGCCGGACTTTCCGGAGAGACCCGGGCAGTAAGTACCCCTGTAGCGGATCAGACCCCTGTTACATTTACCGACGGATACCTGGTATTCGGTGATTTAGTAGCAGATGAAATCACCCATGTAGTGACCATCACCAACAATACCGCTTCGGCCAACACCGTTACGGTGAGCGCGCTGGAAGGGGGGGGTGCTGTTTTCAGGCATTGAAGCCGATTACGTGTATGTGATCGGAAATGTGACTGCTGTATCTCCCGTGGTGGGAGGAAGCGCGAGTGCGCTGCTGGCTACCACCGTGGAGGTAGCTGACCAGACCGACACGGCCGGAGGCCTGACCACGGCTACTCTTTACGGAGAAGGACAGATTATAGATGTAACACCCGGTAGCAACGGGCAGGTGGCCGGAGCAGAGAGGCTATCTTCTCCGTAAAACCTCATGCCGCGCGTTTTGAGATCAGCAAGATCGCCGGTGACGCTACGATCTCCAGCTTCGAACTGGCCGGGATCTACATCAACAATACGTATGTGAAATTAGGATTGAACGGTTCGGCCCTGGATGCCAATCTGCTTGCTGCCGGCGGTGACCTGCTCAACTACGGGACAGATGTTGCTGAGTACAGTTCGACACAAGGTTATAGCAGCTACGCTACACTCTATGACGAATTCACGGGCTTAGCGTCGACTTCGGCTGCGGTAGAACCTGCAAGCGGCACTGTCTGGTCTTACAATGTACTGGCTCCGGCCGGACAAGGCAATGCCGTGAGCGCTGTACCTCACATTGTCCTTCATTTTGAGAACATGAGTCTGGCAAGTACCGGAATGTATACCAACCAGACAACCGGTAATTCGGGCGAGGCTTACCTGACCATCAGCCGTTATTTCCTGGGTGGGTTAGAACAAGCTATCGAAGCATCCAAGATCTACAAGATCGCCAGCGTCGATTTTGACGAAAACGACCTCGACGACGTTCCGGAAGAAAAGAACCAGGACGAAGAAGGATTTACCGTCTACGTAGAGGTTGAGTTTGTTGACTGGACCACGGTAGACCTCGACAGCGTGGGATTCTGATCCGGTGAAACTCTGAAACAATTGATCATTTAAACAGCGGGAGAATCATGAAACGTATATCCGATAGAAAAGGTGCTGCCGGCACGAGCGGCACTAAGTATGTTCCTGGCTCCGGACCCTCCGGATGCCTGCGGCCGGTACGTTCGTTATTCTCCCGTTTTCTTTTTCTTTCTCTTTTTGTCTCGTGTCTATGTGCGTGTCTGACAGAGGACAACAGCGATTGTCCCGATGAAGAGACCACACTCACCCTTCTTTTTGAATATTATCCCGCCGGATCGGAGGCCGATCTTTTCGCGGACTACATAGCATATATAGAGTTGTATCTCTACGACGAAGACCAGAACCATTACACAACTTATGTGACCAACACGCGCTCGTTGGCCACACAGCAGGAAGTCACCCTACAGGTTGGTCCCGGAGCCTATTACCTCACGGCATGGGCCAATGCCACAGCGGGTCGTGTGGAATGGGACGAAGAAACCATCCGGAGCAACTACTTTTTAGTACACAACCCGGAAGCCGCCACCACCGGAGAGTTGTTCTACGCTCCCGACCTGCGCGGCACATCAGAGGGCGCGGAGTCATCAACCGACCTTTCCGGATACCGGATCACGGTTGCCGAAAACGAAAACAACGTCCATATACTTCCGTTTATGGGCGCCCATCATACCGTAGAAGTCTATATCAGCGGCCTCGAAGCCGACGGGCTGGCCACAGCGTCTGTCGACGGGCTTGGCAGAGGCTACGACTTCTACCTGAATACCTTTACCGACGAGACAGTCGGCTTCACCTGTGAGATGGAATCCAGGGAGGTAGAAACCGAAGGAACCCTGTTGTTCGCTTCGTTCCATATCCCGCATTTCGACGATGACAATCCGGTAACGGTCTGCGTGAGTTACGGAGACGCGGACATCCGGGAGGAGTCGGTCGTTCTTCAGGAGTATATCCTCCTCAACGATATATCGGTGAACAACGGTGATCCGCAGGTGATACCCATCCTGTTCGAGTACCGCGACGGCACCTTCGTACAGGTGAGCTTTCCCGGATGGATGGGCAGCGATGTGCAAACGGGATTCTGAATGATCGCGGTAACCCGTTCCATAGAGATGAATCAAACGAAAACAAATAGTATGTATACAGGAATATACCGGAACATATATAAAGGACTTATCTGCGCTTTGTTTCTGCCGATACTGTTCTCATGTGTCACAGACTCCTGGACAGACGAGCTGACCGCATCGGTCGGTTCGCAGGAATCCATGGTGACCATCGTGATCCAGTCTTCCGGCACGGGCGGGTCTGCCACCCGGGCCATTACGGAAGCAGACGAGACCGACGTGCAAGAGATCGACGTACTGGTGTTCGGGACAACCGCTGACGGAGGAATGTACGAATCTACCGTGATGAGCGACGAGATTGAAACCCACCCGAGCGACTCCCGGCTCAAGACCTTTATGATCCGGCTCAAACAGGGCGACTGGGACCTGGTGATCTTAGCCAATGCCAGAGACATCCTTTCGGGCATCACTCCGGACGGTCTGACCAAGAGTCAGCTACTGGCTCAGTTGGAAGCTTCGCAGAGCGCGGCTGACAAGTGGTCCACCGACCCTTTCACTCCTTTCCCGATGTGGGGCGATGTGGGAGAGATCCAGATCAGCGACGATACCTATCTCACGGGAAACGACCGGGTCAGGTTGGTGCGCATGGTATCCCGTGTAGACGTACGGATCGTGGACGACGCTGCCACCAATTTCCTGCTCACCCGTGTAGATGTCTATAATTACAATACGGCAGGTACCTTAGTCCCGGCTACCGCGGACTGGGACCAGACAACCTATCAGGCTTCCGCCCCGAATGTTCCCTCGTCTGCTACTACCGTACAGGGACCGTTGGTGTACGACGGTACCGCCATAGCGGACAATGCCTGTGTCCGGGAGATCTATCTGTTTGAAGTAGAAAACCACAGCGACAGCGATCATGAGGTTCAGAAAGGCTTGCTACAACGCGCCTGCATAGTGATCGGGGGGATCTGGGATGCCAACGGCGACGGTGATTTCACCAACGACGGTGATCCGACCTATTACCGTGTCGACTATGTATATACCCAGGACGACGTGAAAAGCTACCTTGACCTTATCCGTAACCATCACTACGCGTTCCGTGTCACAAAGATCTCCGGATACGGGTACGACGATTCGGAAACGGCTTTCAAATCGGCTCCTGTCAATATCGAATCCGAAGTAGTGCCCTGGAACGAGGCCGATATGACCGATGTCTATGACGACGGGCAGTATTTCTTCAGCACCAGTGCCAATCCGCTCCTGCTTCAGGGGATGGCAGGGATCGCTACCCTGAAGATCATGACCGATTGTCCGGACTGGAAATATGTTCTGTCTGCCGATGCCGATCCCGATGCCGCGGCAGTGGCTCCGGGATGGATTACTGTTACCTCCGGCCACCTTCCCGATACGGAATACACCACCAGTGCCGAAGATATCACGTTTGCCGTAGAACGAAACGCTACGGGAGTAGCGCGCGAAGCCTATATGCATTTCCGGGCCGGGCGATTTGTGATCACCGTCACGATCCGGCAAAACCCCTGGTACATCGGCCGGGTGGCCATAACTCCTGACGACATAACCGCTCATTCAGGTGGCCAGTCCTATACCGTTACGATCGAAGGATTGTATGACGATGCCACTCCCATCCCCATCCGGGTGCGTAACTCGGACGGTACGGTGATTGACCTGAATGCCATATACGGCACTACGGCGGGCGAGGTCACTTCCGGTTCCGGTACACTCGATCTGCCTGCTTACTGGCTCACCGCCGCGGGTACCCGACAGTTGGTATTCGAGTATGAGAATCCCATAGACGGTGAGTGGACACAGATCCTTGCCCCGCAACAGGCCGCCTACTGGATCGACATCTCCGCCTCCGATCCCGATATGAACGATTTCACAGGCTGGGGTTCCTATATGGACATCACGGTAAAAGGCAATTACCCGTCGCTGCCGATCCGGTTCTCGAACACGGCAGGAACCGCGGCTGTTACTACCGGCGATCAGAAGAACCTGCCGGAAACGCTCAACGACCTGACCGGCACAACATACCGTATCTACGTACCCTATAACGACGAGGGTAATCCGGACTACCGTACCATCCATTTCCAGTACTGGGACGGCACCTATACCCAGAGCAATCAGGAAGCCTGGACATCTACCTTCAGTATCATCCAGAGACAGGGAAACATCGTTTTGCCGGAATACGACTGGGAAGAGTATTCGGATGCTTTCGATGGTACAACAACCGGATGGTCGCTCGGAGTGTCCCCGGCACGTAACCGGGTACTCGCCCATCAGGACTACAACCATCTGATGGGTGGGGTTTCGCTGATCGAGAACTGGTACGAAGCGATGGGTATAGAACCTCCTCAGGGCCTGGATCCTTCAGTCATGACGCCGTACCCGGACGGAACCACCTCCACCATCAACGGAGGTTTCAGCACCACGCCGGCTCGCGGGATCGGTACCGCGGACGATAAATACCTCGTATCCAGTTACACGCCGGAAGTGGCGACCGGATGTGGAGCCTATTACGAGCGCGATTATAATCAGGTAACGGACTGGATGCTTCCGACCGTACTGGAGGCCAACCAGATCAAATATATGTATGCCAGTCTACAGCGCCCGGCCGGATTCACTACTTTGGAACAGCCCGGCATCGCTGCGTACTCTTCCATCTACGTCTCCACAGAATTGTCCGAATACTATTTCTTCGACGATATCGGACCCTCCGGTGGTTCGGCGGGTTCCATTTACACGAGTTTATGGAGCGAAATCTATCCCCGGTATCTCCAACAACCTTCTTCGCCACACTACACGGTAGACGTACATCAGACAACTACCATAGTGGTACTGGTCAATAACGGCCCGGTGACGGGTTTGAATATAAATGGTTATTATATGTACTACTGCTACAAGAACGGGAGTATGAGGAGTACCCGTGAGACGCAGTATACCAATACCCGCTGTGTAAGGCAATGGGACCCCGCTACAGACGTGGGAGGTCCGGGATATACGCCTGCTTTCAGTTGGTAGTTCCGCAGAGAGGATCCCTGCGGAAAAAGCATATGCTGACGATTGTGACCGGAAGGTATCTGATCTCAGCTGCCATTCATCTCCCCGCGCCTGCCGCGGGAGGAGTGGCCTGCTCTTCCGGTCCGACGGGGAATATGGGTTCCGGGGAAAGCCCGGATGAGGTGTCATACAGGAGGGGCTGCCCTGTACCACTTACGCCCGGAACGGGCAGACGTTGGATCTTTCCTGTGTAGCCTATCGCCAGGCAACGTGTGGCGCCATCGCCTACCTCTTCTTTTCTATCCTTTTTTTGCAAGAAAATAAGGTTATTCCGGATACGTATACATTTCCTCTGTTCCTTCCTCTGCTGAAAGGCGGTAAAAACCTCTTGTAAAACTGAGTAAAAAGAGCGGTTTTACGGAAAATTGCTTTGGAAAATCCCCTTCTCTGCTACAACATGTAAATCTCCGGGATCCGTTGCCCCTGTGCGGCTGTGGGTCCGGCTCTTCCGTACCACACGGGAAAAATTATGTTTAGGGGCGCCGTAAAAAGTATAAAAATCTTTTTTATTCTAATATTTTGTAGTCGAACAGATTATTTGTATCTTTGCCGCCGAAACGGATGAAAGGTGGGAGGGGCAGTAGCTCCTTTTTTGTTCTTAGTTAGTAAATCCATGATAGAGAAAACAACCGTAAATCAGATTGTAGAACAGTGGCTGGCAGATAAAGACTATTTCTTAGTAGAGACCGTAGTGCATCCGGACAACCGGATCGTGGTAGAAATAGATCATGCCGAAGGGGTCTGGATCGAAGATTGTGTCGGTCTGAGCCGTTACATTGAGTCGAAACTCAACCGCGAGGAAGAGGATTTCGAACTGGAAGTCGGGTCAGCCGGGATCGGTCAGCCCTTTAAAGTATTGCAGCAATACCACAACCACATCGGCTGTGAAGTGGAAGTGTTGCTCCGTAACGGACAGAAACTGACCGGAGTGCTCAGCCACGCAGATGAGCGGCAGATCACCCTGACCGTAGAGAAAAAGATCAAGCCCGAAGGTGCCAAACGTCCGCGACTGGCGGAAGTAGAGCAGACCTTCGCGTACGAGGATATAAAATATACGAAGTACTTAATAAGTTTTAAATAAATTATGGCCAAGAAAGAGGAAACAATCAGCCTGATCGATACATTTTCGGAATTCAAGGAACTGAAGAATATAGACCGGACCACGATGGTGAGCGTACTGGAAGAGTCGTTCCGCAGCGTGATCGCGAAAATGTTTGGCACCGATGAAAATTATGACGTGATCGTCAATCCCGATAAAGGAGACTTTGAGATCTGGCGCAACCGCGAGGTGGTGGCAGATGACGAGCTCACCAATCCCAATATGCAGATCTCGCTGAGCGAAGCGCAGCAGATAGACGCCTCGTATGAGATCGGCGAAGAGGTGACCGATGAAGTGATCTTTGCCAAATTCGGTCGCCGGGCTATCCTCAACCTGCGTCAGACACTCGCTTCCAAGATCCTGGAACTGGAAAAAGACAGTATATATAATAAGTATATAGACAAAGTAGGAACCATTATCAACGCCGAGGTATATCAGATCTGGAAAAAAGAGATGCTGCTTCTCGACGATGAAGGCAATGAATTGTTGCTGCCCAAGACCGAACAGATCCCCAGCGATTTCTACCGCAAAGGCGAGACCGCCCGCGGGGTAGTGGCCCGGGTAGACAACAAGAACAACAACCCCAAGATCATCCTTTCGCGTACCTCTCCGGTGTTCCTGCAACGACTCTTTGAGATGGAAGTCCCGGAGATCAACGACGGCCTCATCACCATCAAACGCATTGCCCGTATCCCGGGAGAGCGTGCCAAGATCGCGGTAGAGTCTTACGACGATCGTATCGATCCGGTAGGTGCCTGCGTAGGGGTGAAAGGAAGCCGTATCCATGGGATCGTCCGTGAACTGCGCAACGAGAATATCGATGTGATCAACTATACAACCAACATCCAGTTGTTTATCCAGCGCGCGCTCAGTCCGGCGAAGATCTCTTCCATCCGTCTCAACGAAGAAGAGCGCAAAGCAGAAGTGTTCCTCAAACCCGAAGAGGTCTCTCTGGCCATCGGAAAGGGCGGTCTGAACATCAAACTGGCCAGTATGCTCACCGAATATACCATTGACGTATTCCGCGAATTAGACGAAGAAGGTCAGGACGAAGATATCTATCTGGACGAATTTATAGATGAGATCGATCAATGGGTGATCGATTCCATCAAAAGCATTGGGCTGGACACTGCCAAGGCCGTACTCAACAGTTCCCGTGAAATGCTGATCGAAAAGACAGACCTTGAAGAGGAAACCGTGGACGAAGTATTGAATATATTAAGATCCGAATTTGAAGAATAAAGAGATTTACGCGTGGACCGATCTGCGAGGTACGATTTAAATTACATTCCATCTATAATAAAGTAATATCAATCGTAGATCGTACATCCGTACATCGTAAATATAAAAGGGTTTACAGTTTGCCGGGAAAAGAGTGAGAGCTACAGAGAAAGAAAAGAAGTGAGAGAGAGCCGGATTTGTAAACAGGGGGTCAGCATCAGACAAGACCTGTAGCAAAAACGGAGTGAGCAGACAGACAGGAGAACAGCAGCGCATAGAAAAGAGTAGTCTGACTCGCCAATCGCCAATCGTAAATCGTAAATCGTAAATTATATATGACGATAAGGTTAAACAAAGTTACAAGAGATTTAAACGTAGGAATAGCGACGGTAGTTGAGTTCTTGCAAAAGAAGGGGTACGCGGTAGAGGCCAACCCCAATACAAAGATTACCGAAGAGCAGTATGCGATCCTTGTCAAGGAATTCAGTACCGACAAGAATCTCAGACTCGAATCGGAGCGCTTTATCCAGGAAAGACAGAATAAAGACCGCAACAAAGCATCTGTAGCCATAGATGGGTTTGAGAAAGAAGAAACCAAAGCCAAAAGCGAAGAACTGATCAAGACCGTGGTGCCCGAAGACGCGCGTCCCAGGTTCAAACCTGTCGGCAAGATCGATCTGGACAATCTGCATAAGAGACCGGAACCCACTCCTTCACCCGTAGCGGAAGAAAAACCGGCACAGGACAAACCGGTAGACGCAGCGCCGGCACCCGTGGCCGAAGCCCCTGCAGAGCCGGTGAAAGAAACCCCTGCGCCACCGGTTGCGGAACAGGCAGAACCCCCCGTGCCGGTAGTAGAAGCGACCCCCGAAGCCACCCCTGTAGAAAAAGAGTCCTCGTCTGTAGTATTTTCTCCTGCGGAGACACCCGTACAGGCTGAACAGGGAGAGTCCGCGGAAACCAGTCCGGAAGCAACACAGGAAGGCGAAGGAGTGTTTACGCTGCGCAAACCCGAATTTGTGTCGAAGATCAATGTGATCGGACAGATCGATCTGGCCGCCCTCAACCAGTCTACCCGTCCGAAGAAAAAATCGAAAGAAGAAAGACGCAAAGAGCGCGAAGAGAAAGAAAAAGTCCGTCTCGATCAGAAGAAACAGATGAAAGAGGCCATCATCCGGGAGATCCGTAAAGAAGATCCCGGCAAACCGAAAACAGGCCTGTCAAACGAGAAGAAGAAAAGGACCCGGATCAACAAAGAAAAGGTAGACATCAATCATGTAGCCTCCAACTTCACTCCTCCGGTACCCAACAGCGAGAAAGGCAACCGGGGCGCGGGAAACCAGCAACGGTCGGGCGGAGGTCAGCAGGGAGGTGGCGGAAGGAACCGCAACAACAATACCGGCAAAGACCGCTTCAGGAAACCGGTTGTCAGGCAGGAAGTGAGTGAAGAAGATGTAGCAAAGCAGGTGAAAGAGACCCTGGCGCGTCTGACCTCCAAAGGAAAAAACAAGACCTCAAAATATCGTAAAGAGAAACGGGATCTCGTTTCCAGCCGTATGCAGGAGATGGAAGATCAGGAAATGGCAGAAAGCAAGGTGTTGAAGATCACCGAGTTCGTTACCGCCAACGAGCTGGCCAGCATGATGGATATTTCCGTCAACCAGGTCATCGCTACCTGTATGAGTATCGGTATGATGGTATCTATCAACCAGCGCTTAGATGCCGAGACCATCAACCTGGTGGCCGAGGAGTTCGGGTACAAGACCGAATACGTCAGCGCGGAAGTCTCTCAGGCGATCGAAGAAGAAGAAGACGCTCCGGAAGATCTGGTACACCGCGCCCCGATCGTCACTGTGATGGGACACGTAGACCACGGTAAGACCTCGTTGCTCGACTACATCCGTAAAGCCAACGTGATCGCCGGTGAAGCCGGAGGTATCACACAGCACATCGGTGCCTACAACGTGAAGATGGAAGACGGCCGCAAGATCACTTTCTTAGATACACCCGGACACGAAGCCTTTACGGCGATGCGCGCGCGCGGAGCCAAGGTCACTGACATCGCCATCATCATAGTAGCCGCGGACGACAATGTGATGCCGCAGACCAAGGAAGCCATCAATCATGCCATGGCGGCAGGGGTACCGATCGTTTTTGCCATTAACAAGATAGATAAGAACGGAGCCAACCCCGACAAGATCAAAGAGGAACTGGCCCAGATGAACTACTTAGTGGAAGAATGGGGAGGGAAATACCAGTCCCAGGACATTTCCGCCAAGCAGGGGATCGGGGTGCCGGAACTCATGGAAAAAGTATTGCTGGAAGCCGAACTGCTGGAACTCAAAGCCAACCCCGATCGGCGCGCGATGGGATCGATCATCGAATCCACCTTAGACAAAGGCCGTGGGTATGTAGCCACCGTGCTCGTTTCCAACGGTACCTTGAAAATGGGAGACATCGTGCTGGCCGGAACCAGTTTCGGTAAAGTAAAAGCCATGTTCAACGAACGTAACCAGCGCATCAAAGAAGCCGGACCTTCCGAGCCCGTACTGATCCTGGGATTGAACGGCGCGCCCGCGGCAGGAGATACGTTCCACGTGTTAGAGACCGAACAGGAAGCGCGGGAGATCGCCAACAAACGCGAGCAGTTGCAGCGCGAACAGGGGCTCCGTACACAGAAACTCCTGACGCTGGACGAAGTGGGCCGACGTATCGCGCTGGGCAACTTCCAGGAACTCAATGTCATTGTCAAGGGCGACGTAGACGGTTCGGTAGAAGCGTTGAGCGACTCACTGATCAAACTCTCTACCGAACAGATCCAGGTGAACGTGATCCACAAAGGGGTCGGACAGATCTCCGAATCAGACGTATCCTTAGCAGCCGCTTCGGACGCGATCATTATCGGGTTCCAGGTACATCCTTCCGGATCGGCCGACAGACTGGCCGAGAAAGAAGGGGTGGATATTCGCAAATACTCCATCATCTACGACGCCATCGAAGAAGTGAAAGCAGCCATGGAAGGAATGCTCGCTCCGATCCTGAAAGAGACGATCACTTCTACGATTGAAGTGCGCGAAGTCTTCAACATCACCAAGGTCGGTATCGTAGCAGGTTCCATTGTCAAGAGCGGTAAGGTGAAACGCAGCGACAAGGCACGTCTGATCCGGGACGGAATTGTGATCTTCACAGGGAATATCAACGCCCTGAAACGCTTTAAAGATGATGTCAAAGAGGTCGGTACCAACTTCGAATGTGGGATCAGCCTGACCAATTGCAACGACATCCGTGTCGGAGATATCATCGAGACTTTTGAAGAAGTAGAAGTAAAGCAGACCCTATAAGATTTACGATTGGACGATTGACGATTGACGAATTAAATTACATCCTGTGATCACATAGAGTAATATCAATCGTAAATTGTAAATCAGTAAATTGTAAATCACTTTGTGCCAGTTGCCCGGAAGAGACGTGTGTTCTTTGGTGTGATTGGCACATTTTGTTAGGGACAGAGAGAGTTACGGTTTTTTCTTTCATCCACCGGATACATCCCTTCGGGGAAGAAGGAGAAAAAAATCGATCGTAATCAGCTTTGCTGACCGTTGGTTGCCTGCGTCGACCGTTGGTTGGTAAATCAGTAAATCATAAATAACGTTATGAACGGATTGGATGTGGTTATCCTGATCGGGATCGCGATCGGGGCACTGATGGGACTCATGAAAGGGGTGCTCCGGCAGCTGGCTTCCGTATTGGGACTGGTGGTCGGACTTCTGGCCGCGCGGATGTTATATCTGCCTCTGGCGCAGAAATTGAGCCCGGCACTGACCGACTCCTTTACTACGGCACAGATCCTCTCCTTTTTAGCCATCTGGGCCATAGTTCCCCTTCTCTTTACATTCGTAGCCTTCCTGTTGTCGCACGCGCTGGACCTGATCGCTTTAGGCTGGATCAACCGGTTGCTCGGTATGGTACTGGGGGCACTCAAATATGCCTTGTTCCTTATGCTGGCGATCCATATACTGGATTATCTGGATGAAGAAGACAAAGTGATCAGCCGAACATCTAAGGAAGAGTCGATGTTTTATTACGAGTTGAAAGGAAAAGCCACCTGTCTCTTCCCGGTGGCGAAAAGCCTGTATGAGTCTCTGATCGAGGAGGAGGAAGAAACCCCGGACGGGAATATACCGGAAACAGCCGTATAGCGGGGCTGCCTGCCGACAGGTATCCGGCAACGGGCGGCAGAGGGCTACTCGCGGAAGGGAAAAAGAAACGATATACGCCCTGAAAAGGGCCAAACAGATAGATATAAACAGACATGGAAGAACCCAATAAATATGTAAAAGAGTTTACCCGTGAAAAATATAAATACGGATTCACCACCGAAGTAGATACCGAGGTGATAGAGAAAGGACTCAACGAGGAGGTGATCCGGCTGATCTCCGCCAAAAAAGAAGAACCCCGGTGGTTGCTCGAATTCCGTCTCAAAGCCTATCGGCACTGGCTCACCATGGAGATGCCCACCTGGGCACACCTGCGGATACCGGAGATCGACTATCAGGCGATCTCCTATTACGCCGATCCGACGAAAAAGAAAGAAGGGCCCAAAAGTCTCGATGAAGTGGATCCCGAGCTGATCAAGACCTTCAACAAGCTGGGAATTCCCTTAGAAGAGCAGATGGCACTCAGTGGGATGGCTGTGGATGCCGTGATGGACTCGGTATCTGTGAAGACTACTTTCAAAGAGACGCTGATGGAGAAGGGGATCCTCTTCTGCTCGTTCAGTGAGGCCGTCCGCGAGCATCCCGATCTGGTGCGGACCTACATGGGCAGTGTGGTACCCTATCGCGACAACTATTTCGCGGCTCTCAACTCGGCCGTTTTCTCCGACGGCTCCTTTGTCTATATTCCCAAAGGAGTACGTTGTCCGATGGAACTCTCTACCTATTTCCGCATCAACGCGGCCAATACCGGTCAGTTCGAACGTACCCTGATCATAGCGGACGACGATTCGTATGTGTCCTACCTCGAAGGGTGCACCGCCCCCATGCGCGACGAGAACCAGCTGCACGCCGCCATTGTGGAGATCGTGGTGCACGACCGGGCCGAAGTCAAATACAGTACCGTGCAGAACTGGTATCCGGGAGATGCCCGGGGCAAAGGCGGGGTCTATAACTTCGTGACCAAGCGCGGGCATTGCAAGGGAGCAGACAGCAAACTCTCCTGGACACAGGTAGAGACCGGCTCGGCCATCACCTGGAAATATCCCTCCTGCCTGCTCACCGGAGACAACTCTACGGCGGAGTTCTACAGCGTAGCGGTGACCAACAACTACCAGCAGGCCGATACGGGTACCAAGATGATTCATATCGGACGCAATACCCGCAGCACCATCGTCAGCAAAGGCATCTCCGCCGGCAAGAGCGAGAACTCGTACCGCGGATTGGTGCGGGTGGCCGAGAAAGCTACCGGAGCGCGCAACTACAGCCAGTGCGATTCGCTGCTGCTGGGCGACCAGTGCGGGGCCCATACGTTTCCCTACATAGATGTGCGCAACGAGACCGCCGTAGTAGAGCACGAAGCCACTACCAGCAAGATCAGTGAAGACCAGATCTTCTACTGCAACCAGCGCGGCATACCTACCGAAGATGCCATCGGGCTGATCGTCAACGGGTATGCCAAAGAGGTACTCAACAAGCTCCCTATGGAATTTGCCGTAGAAGCCCAGAAACTGCTGTCCATCTCTCTCGAAGGGAGCGTAGGATAGACCGATCGAAAGAAAACATAGTAAGACCTTATAGAAATGTTGAAAATAAAAGATTTACATGCCGCTATCAACGGTAAAGAGATATTGAAAGGGATCAACCTGACGGTAAACGCGGGTGAGGTGCATGCCATCATGGGTCCCAACGGTTCCGGAAAGAGCACCCTCAGCAGTGTACTGGTAGGGAACCCGGCGGTTGAAGTAACCAAAGGAAGCATCACCTTCGAAGGAAAAGACCTGCTCGAAATGAGCCCCGAAGATCGTAGCCACGAAGGCATCTTCCTGAGTTTCCAGTACCCCGTAGAGATACCCGGTGTGAGTATGGTCAACTTCATGCGCGCGGCAGTGAATGAGCAGCGCAAATACCGCGAACTGCCTCCGCTCTCCGCCAGTGAATTCCTCAAGCTGATGCGCGAAAAGCGCGCGGTAGTAGAACTGGACAACAAATTAGCCAACCGTTCGGTCAACGAAGGATTCTCCGGCGGAGAGAAAAAACGCAACGAGATCTTTCAGATGGCCATGCTCGAGCCCAGGCTGAGTATCCTCGATGAGACCGATTCGGGATTGGATATCGACGCGCTCCGTATCGTAGCCGAAGGAGTGAACAAGCTCAAAACCCCGGAAAACAGTTGCATAGTCATTACCCATTACCAGCGGCTGCTCGATTATATCAAACCGGATGTAGTGCATGTGCTCTACCAGGGACGTATCGTCAAGACCGCCGGTCCGGAACTGGCGCTGGAACTGGAAGAGAAAGGATACGACTGGATCCGGAAAGAACTGGAGGCCTGACGCTGGTCAGGTACGTAACCCATCCTTACATTCATGAAGACAGAACAACCCTATATCGATCTATTTTCCCAGGCGGAAGCATTGATCAACCAGCACAGCGCACCCGTGTTGAACGCGGCGCGCGCGGAAGCGTATGCCGATTTTCAGCGGATCGGATTTCCGACGAAAGAGGCAGAAGCATATAAATATACAGACGTAAGCCGCTATTTCGAACCCGACTACGGGCTCAATCTGAAACAGCTGCACATACCGGTCAATCCGTATGAAGTCTTTCGCTGCGACGTTCCCAATCTGAGCACCTCTCTCTATTTTGTAGTCAATGATACTTTCTACAAGCAGGTACAGCCCAAAACCCAGCTGCCGGAAGGAGTGATCCTGGGAAGCCTCCGGGAGATGGCAGCCCTCCATCCCCAACTGGTAGGGAAATACTACAACAAACTGGCGCGTACGGCAGACAATGGTGTAGCCGCTTTCAATACCACCTTCGCGCAAGACGGAGTTTTCTTCTATGTACCCCGGAATGTCGTTATAGAACGTCCCGTACAGCTGATCCAGGTGCTGCGTGGCGATGTGGATATTTTAGTCAACCGTCGCGTCCTCATCGTGCTGGAAGAAGGCGCGCAGGCCCGGCTGCTGGTGTGTGACCACACGATGGACGATGTACGCTTCTTAGCTACACAGGTCACAGAGATCCATGTAGGAGAGAACGCGGTATTTGATATGTACGAGCTGGAAGAGACCAGCGTGCGTACCGTACGGCTCAACAATCAGTATGTACACCAGGAAGCCGGCAGTCAGGTCGTACTCAACGGGCTGACCCTGCACAACGGACAGTCCCGCAATACGGTAGACGTAAAACTGGCCGGAGAGGGGGCATCGGTCAGTCTCTGCGGCATGGTGATCGCCGATAAACAGCAGCACGCAGACAACCATACGCGCGTCGACCACGCGGTACCCCGTTGCGAGAGCCATGAGCTTTATAAATACGTATTGGACGATGAAGCGACCGGTGCCTTTACCGGGATGATACTCGTGCAACCCGGTGCGCAGCATACCCAGTCTCAGCAGACCAACCGCAACCTGTGCGTCACACGCGGAGCCAGGATGTATACCCAGCCCCAGCTGGAGATCTATGCCGATGACGTAAGATGCAGTCACGGCGCTACCACCGGGCAGTTAGACGAGAACGCGCTTTTCTATATGCGGTCGCGGGGCATTCCGGAGAAAGAAGCCCGGCTGTTACTTATGTTCGCGTTTGTCAACGAAGTAATAGATACCATCCGGATCGACGCGCTGAAAGACCGGCTGCATCTGCTGGTAGAGAAACGGTTCCGGGGCGAACTGGCCCGTTGCCAGGGATGTAACATGTGCGCGGAATAATACAACGCCCATACAGAACAGAAATATATGGATATACATCAGATCAGAGCAGACTTTCCGATATTGAGCCGCCAGGTATATGGCAAACTTTTGGTCTACTTAGACAACGCGGCCACCACGCAAAAACCCCGTCAGGTAGTGGACACCATTACCGAAGCCTATTATTCCGTCAATGCCAATGTGCACCGGGGGGTACACTTCCTGTCGCAGGAAGCCACCCGGTTGCACGAGAACTCCCGGGAGACAGCGCGCCGTTTTTTGAATGCCCGGCAAGCCCGGGAAGTGATCTTTACCCGGGGCACCACCGAAGCCATCAACCTGGTGGCATCGAGCTATACCGATGCCTGCATGGAGCCGGGCGACGAGGTGATCCTCTCCGTGATGGAGCACCACAGCAACATTGTACCGTGGCAACTGATGGCCGCCCGGAAAGGGATTGCGATCCAGGTGGTTCCGGTCAACGACCGTGGCGAACTGATCCTGGAAGCGTATGAAAAACTTTTTTCCGACCGCACCCGCCTGGTCAGCCTGGCACATGTATCCAATGTCCTCGGAACCATCAATCCGGTGAAAGAGATCATCGCTACAGCCCATGCGCGCGGTGTACCCGTTATGCTCGACGGAGCACAAGCCGCACCCCACCTGCGTGTCGATGTACAGGAACTGGATGTAGACTTCTATGCTTTTTCGGGTCATAAGGTCTATGGCCCCACAGGAGTAGGCGTACTCTATGGTAAAGAAGAATGGCTCGATCGGCTGCCGCCCTACCAGGGAGGGGGAGAAATGATACAGACCGTGAGTTTCGAAAAGACCACCTTCAACGAACTTCCCTATAAATTTGAAGCAGGTACCCCCGACTATATCGGAACTACCGCGCTGGCCACGGCATTAGAGTATGTAGAGTCGGTCGGGATAGACCGGATCGCCGCCTGGGAACACGAACTGACCCGCTATGCTACCGAACGGCTGCTGGCTATAGACGGACTGCGTATCTACGGAGAGAGTGCACACAAAAGCGGGGTAATCTCTTTTTTAGTAAGAAACATTCACCCGGCAGACATGGGAACGATACTGGATAAACTGGGTATTGCCGTACGTACCGGACACCATTGCGCGCAGCCGCTGATGGATCGCTTCGGTATTCCCGGTACGGTAAGAGCCTCCTTAGCCATGTACAATACCAAAGAAGAAATAGAGGTGCTCGCAGCAGGTATTGAGCGGGTGGCCACCATGTTTGGTTAAATACAGGGAACCTTCTGTATAGAACATAGAAAAAGGCTGTCTCCACATAGAAAAAATGAGGCAGCCTTCCTGTTAATGTATAAGTTTACCTGTAAAAATCTCCTGGTTTACCAGGCTTTCCTTCGGGAAATTGCCCTGAAACCAGGCAATTATACCTGAAGAAATTCCAACCTGTAAGATGCCCGAAAATCAACATCTATGTGAAGACAGCCGCTTGGGGGAGAGAGGGTGTGGAAAAGCAAAAAAGGCTTTCCGGACTTTGTAAGCGTGGAAAAACAGACTTAGGGTCTCTACTACATAAGGAGGCAGTAAAGAAATTCGTGTGTGCATGTGCAGGGAAACTCATTCACTCAGATTTTTTCGCGTTTTAGCCTTCACGCCTTCACCTGCCTGTATACATTGTTGATTGTGAGTTTATTAAGTGTGAAGCCTGCCTGTGTTTTTTTGCTTTCACATGCTTTCACGCCTTCACGGTGTATCGTCCTGGTTTGGGTGGTTCTTCTTCCCTTTAGTTGAAAAAATAAGTTGTGATCTGTTATCTATATGATTTCCTGACAGTCCCGAAAGGATGTCCGATTCTAACCCAGGGCAAGGCGGATGAAGAGAAGCGGAATCCGCCGCCGCCCTGGGGTGCCAGACGCACATGAAATGGAGTACTGTAAGTACGATCGAAAGTTCTCTCTATCATTTTCCTTCGGTCGTACTTACAGCACTCAACTGGCTGTGCGTCTCGCACCCCCGGGCGGTGGTTCGCTCCGGTTCCCTACGCTTCTCCTTGCCCTGGGCTAAAATCGATCGTCCCTTCAGGACCTGGAAGAAAGCCTGGTTGACTGTCCCGATCTGAGATTCAGGACTTTTTTATAGGAAATACGGGTCTATTTCTTTCAACTAAAGTGAAGAAGAGCCGTTTGGGTTGATTGTTTCCACTTGTTACTTCTACTATGTGTCTATATTTATTCCTTCATTGAATTTACAGCTTTAGTCCTTTCCCTGGGTATCGTTCTGGTTGAGGTAGACCGGTTACCCACGCGCATCCTCCTGTGGGTCAGTCCGTCCTGATCTTTTTCTCATAGGTACATACATATACTTCTGTTTCTGTATGTGCGGATCTATCTGGTTCACGCTATGGAACTTTACTGTTCAATCCCTGAAAGCGAGACTGTCCCTCAGGCAGGGCCTTTCGGCACCTGGAAGGGGCTGACGGGCACCCGCCGGGAGACGATATGTCCCAGTCCGTGGGACATTCATTGGATCTATGAACAGGCAGCTTATCTTCTATGTCACCCTCCTCTCCGCTTAGGGACGAACGGTATACTTCATCGGTTGCCTGCTTTTAAAGATACTTTGGCAGAGGTAACTAACCAGTCCTCTATCCGTGCCTACCCTGGATACCCACCCACCGGTCCGGGTGATATAAAACGCTCCTCAGGGGTGAGAGAGGGTGAGAGATACCTGCCTGGTGAGAGATAAATCCGTAAGTAAATTTCATCTATCACCCGATTAATAAGCTCGTTATAAGTGATTTATGGGTGAAAGGGTGAGAGATGAGAGATAAAACGGAGTTTTTTGTATAATAGGAGTGTATGAAAGAGAAAGATACATATACCCGACAGAGCTGCGGGACAGCTGTCTTCTTTACGGGACGGGGCAGGCGGTCCGGGATGCAGAAAGAAGGAAATCCAGCTATGGAAAAAAGAAGGAAAGACAGCGATCCACTATTTACAGGATACAGGCAACAGGAGGTAGACCTGCGTACCAGACAGTCAGCCCCCTCCGGGATTCACCTGTTTTTTTGCCGATCCGGGTCAATTTTTTAGAACCGGTCATCAGCCTCTGTACCGGAATCTCTCTCAGCGTCACTTCCGGCAAATGGCGTTTGTAATAAAATGTATGGTAAACCCTTGATTTTCTCGTTTATAATTTCTATTTTTAGGCTTTATCCACCTTATAAATCCACTTGCTATGGACCATATGATTTTCTGGCTCGTTCCGCTGGCTTCTCTGCTGGCTCTTGGATTCGCCTGGTACTTCTACAGGCAGATGATGACACATAGTGAAGGTACTCCTCAGATGATCCGGATCGCTGTGGCGGTCCGTAAGGGAGCTATGTCTTACCTCAGGCAACAATACAAAGTAGTCGGATGGGTGTTTTTCGGTCTGGTGATCCTGTTCTCGGTCATGGCCTATGGGTTCGGGGTACAAAATCCCTGGGTACCTGTTGCTTTCCTGACAGGAGGATTCTTCTCCGGTCTGGCCGGGTTCCTGGGAATGAAAACAGCCACTTACGCCTCGGCCCGTACCGCCAACGCTGCCCGTGAATCACTCAATGGCGGATTGCGGATCGCTTTCCGCAGCGGAGCCGTCATGGGGTTGGTTGTTGTGGGGCTGGGACTGTTGGATATCTCTTTCTGGTACCTGCTTCTCAACGCGGTGGTGCCGGAAGATGTGTTAGACCCTACCCATAAACTGTGTATCATTACTACTACCATGCTGACATTTGGTATGGGGGCCAGTACACAGGCACTCTTTGCCCGTGTCGGCGGAGGCATCTATACCAAAGCCGCCGACGTAGGTGCCGACCTGGTAGGAAAGGTAGAAACGGGTATTCCCGAAGACGACCCGCGCAATCCGGCTACCATAGCCGACAATGTAGGCGATAATGTAGGCGATGTAGCCGGTATGGGAGCCGATCTGTACGAGTCTTATTGTGGATCTATCCTGGCTACTGCCGCGCTGGGAGCAGCCGCTTACATTCATACCGGAGATGTAGCTATGCAATTCAAAGCAGTGATCGCGCCCATGCTGATCGCTGCCGTAGGCATCCTTTTGTCCATTATCGGTATTTTTTCTGTGCGCACGAAGGAAGAGGCCACTATGAAAGATCTTCTCCATTCGCTGGCGTTCGGCACTAACCTGAGCTCCTTACTTATTGTATGTGCCACCTTTTTTATCCTCTGGATGCTCCGGCTGGAGAATTGGGGGTGGATCTCCTGTTCCGTGGTTGCGGGACTCATCGTAGGTATAGTGATCGGGCGCGCTACGGAATACTATACCTCCCAATCGTATCGACCTACGCAACGGCTGAGTGAAAGCGGAAAGACAGGACCTGCCACGGTCATTATTTCCGGGGTAGGGCTGGGTATGGTCTCCACGGTTGTCCCTGTGCTGGCGGTTGTGGTCGGTATTATAGCCGCCTATCTGTTTGCTTCCGGGTTTGACTTCCGGAATGTGGGAATGGGACTGTATGGAATAGGTATTGCCGCCGTAGGAATGCTTTCCACACTGGGGATTACCCTGGCCACGGACGCGTATGGCCCTATTGCCGACAACGCGGGTGGTAATGCCGAAATGAGCGGTCTGGGCGAGGAGGTACGTCGTCGTACCGACGCGCTGGATTCCCTGGGAAATACCACGGCCGCTACCGGAAAGGGGTTTGCGATCGGTTCCGCGGCGCTGACCGGACTGGCTCTCCTGGCTTCCTATATCGAAGAGATACGGATCGGGCTCAACCGCGTAGGCAGGTTGGAACTGATCCTGCCCGATGGCAGCCGGATAGCCACTTCGGAAGCCAACTTCTTCGATTTTATGAACTACTACGAAGTAAACCTGATGAACCCGAAAGTATTATCCGGGATATTTATCGGCTCGATGATGGCTTTCTTCTTCTGCGGGCTGACCATGAATGCGGTAGGACGCGCGGCCGGACATATGGTGGACGAGGTGCGCAGGCAGTTCCGTGACATACAGGGCATCCTCACCGGAGAGACTGAACCCGACTATGAACGCTGTGTAGAGATCTCTACCCGGGGAGCACAACGGGAGATGGTAGTCCCTTCTCTGATCGCTATCGTTGCTCCGATCCTGACCGGACTGGTCTTCGGAGTACCCGGCGTGCTGGGACTGCTGATCGGCGGACTGAGCAGCGGGTTTGTCCTGGCCATATTTATGGCAAATGCCGGAGGTGCCTGGGACAACGCGAAGAAGTATGTAGAAGAAGGCCATTTCGGAGGTAAGGGAGGGGAAGTACACAAAGCCAATGTAGTGGGGGATACCGTGGGAGACCCTTTCAAAGATACCTCCGGACCCAGTCTGAATATCCTCATCAAACTCATGAGTATGGTAGCCATCGTGATGGCCGGACTTACGGTCGTATGGAGCCTCTTATGAGAGGTGTTAATGTGACAAACTGTTATCCTCTGTGATGTATTATAGCAGAGGATATTTATCTTTTATGGATAAGAATAATTGATAAATAGCTGTTTCTCATTAATTATATGTATATCACTCCGATATCCTGTAGAGACGCACGGCGTGCGTCTCAGCGTACCGAAGGGGAAAGCATATCCTATGCGAGAGGCTTTTTTGTCGGACCTGCACCGCGGAGACGCACGCCGTTCATAAGCACACCGCGGAGACGCACGCTGTTCATAAGCACACCGCGGAGACGCACGCCGTGCGTCTCTACAGCTAATCCCTTTCTCTGTAGACCAGAAAATAAGATTCACGTTGTAAATACGCTTTATAGATAAATACTATAACCCCCTTACAAGGTAACGCAGTACTTATACACAATTAATTATGAACAATTACTTAAGTACGACTGCATTCGTTTCGTTTTGAAACATCAGAAAATGGTTAAACAATTAATTATGATTTGATAAAAGGCGGTGCAGCTGGAATTAGAGTATGATTGGAATAACAGGCAGGGAGAAATACAACATTTTCTTTCAGGTTCTTAAATAGTATAATATCCTTTTGTGTTTTCTGCCCATACACAGGTATCCATTCTCTGTTATTAAACACATATACATATATTATTTCTTCCGTTTCTTTTCCTTTATTTATAGGGATAAGTATTTATGTTAGATGATACCAGATAGAGTTTTAGTTTTTCCAGCCAGGATGTCACAGGCTCATTGTGGCCGGATTATTTTATGAATAATACCTGCTCATTTTCTGGTTCTTGCTGCAAAAATCTTCAGAAAGGATAAATTACTTAGATAGAAAAGAATTTAATTATACTCTGAAAAGCGATGTCTTTCCTTTGCAAGGAAAAATATTACAGATATTTATGCCATTTTCTTTTCTCTACTTTTTGCTGTTGAACTATATTTGTTTGCAAAAAATACAAAATATGCTATTACCTTGGTTAAATCCGGATCTGACAGAAGCCGGCTGCGATGAAGCCGGTCGCGGATGTCTGGCCGGTGCCGTATACGCGGCCGCTGTGATCCTGCCTGCCGACTATCGGAACGAACGGCTGAACGATTCGAAGCAAATTTCTGAAAAACAGAGGTATATCCTCCGCGAAGAGATCCGGAAAGAGGCCATTTCGTGGGCCGTCGGCGTAGTCTCTCCGCAAGAGATCGATGAGATCAATATCCTGAATGCCTCTTTCTTAGCCATGCACCGGGCACTGGACCAGCTGACCGTCAGGCCGCAGCATCTGCTGATCGATGGCAACCGGTTCCGTGCGTACCAGGACATACCTCATACCACGGTCATCAAAGGAGACGGAAAATACCTCTCTATAGCGGCAGCCTCTATTCTGGCCAAGACCTCGCGGGACGACTATATGCGGCAGATCCACCGGGAATATCCGGTATACGATTGGAACCAAAACAAAGGGTATCCCACCAAGAAGCATCGCAATGCGATAGCAGAGTATGGGGCTTCGCCGTATCATCGGCGCAGTTATAATTTACTTGGTGACAGTCAGCTCACTTTACCTTTCTGAACAGACCGGTCGGATGGGGAGGCCTGTCCGGAGGTAATTCGCCTGTACATACCAGACAAATTCCGGTTCTTCAGAAAGATTGTATCAATAATAGATAACAAAACAGAAGTGTATCTCTTCCGGACAGGCGATCTTTGTAAGGAACCAATCGCAGATCCTATGAAACGAATCCTTTTCTCAGTGATATGCCTGTGCGTAGGCATAAGTATACAGGCACAGACCGAAGTGATGGCCTGGGGCAACCTTACCGGCATCCGTGTCGACGGATATTTGTTCCCCTTTGAGACCTTCTTCCGGGTGACCGATGCCGCCGGGGTTTCTCTGGAAGATACCGGAAAAGAACGTCAGTCGCGTCCCTCGTACAGCAGGGAAGGAGAGACACAGTATGTAAAGACCCGGGTGCAAGGGGTGAGGTACGAACAGCGTGTCACCGATACAGCAAGGGGTACGTCGGGCTTATCCCTTTCGTGTCGGGCAGACTTATCGGTCTTCTGTCAGGCCGATACCACCCTGCAAAGCCAGGGAGCTTTCTTTTGCATAGCGATACCCCTCGTGCCTGCGTATGCGGAAAAATGCGTTCTTGAAGTAGATGGAATAAAGCATGTGGCCCGTACCTTACGGGAAAACACGTTTATCGGCGCGCGGCTGACGGTGCAGGGCTATACGGCAGAGCTCGGCTTCCGGGCAGACCGTCCGGTCGAATGGCAGATCCAAAAGCTTTCCGGGGATACGATCCTGATCTCCGTCCCTTTACTTCCGGAGAATTTTACCCGGGGTGCGCGGGGAGAGTTGCAACTCTCTGTCTGTACCGCCCGGGGCGGAGGCGGTCAGGCTGCTCCGGTCCGACTTTCCCTGCAAAGCGATCAGCCGGGACGTTTGTTCGACGGTCTGGGAGGGAATTTCCGCTTGCAGAATCCCCGCGTAGACCCTCCGGTGATCGATTATTGCTTAGATAGCCTGCGGGTAGCCTGGGGCCGGGTAGAGATGCCCTGGCGGGACTGGCATCCCCGGGAGCAGGCAGACCCGCTGGCCGAAGCCCGCGCGGGCAAAATCAGTAAACGGGTAGCCGATGCGATGGAGATGGCCAGACGCCTGTCGGCTATGGGTATGCCGGTGATCGTGAGTTGCTGGTTCCCGCCCGAATGGGCCATTGAGGGAGATCCTGCCTCGTATGTGCGCCGGGGCGGCATACAGGCCTATCGTTTAGATCCTGCGAAAGAACGGCAGATATACCGCTCTTTGGCCGACTATCTGGTCTGTCTCAAGGAAGCCTGTGGGGTGGAAGCGGTGATGTTCTCCTTCAACGAATCCGATCTGGGAATTGATGTACTGCACACCGCCCGGGAACACGCCGCCTTTATCAAAGGATTCGGCAGGTATATGGCAGAGCGCGGATTAGCTACCCGTATGTTGCTGGGAGACAATTCCGATGCTACTACCTTCGACTTCATTGTACCTGCCCTGGAAGATCCGGACACGTATCCGTACATCGGCGCGGTCTCGTTCCATTCCTGGCGGGGATGCGACGACGCGACGCTGCGTCGCTGGGCAGAAGCCTCCCGCACGCTCAATGTACCTCTGATCATTGGAGAGGGCAGCACAGACGCGGCGGCACATGTCTATCCGCAGATCTTCGCGGAGTCCACTTTTGCCTTTTATGAGATCAATCTGTACATCCGGCTGTGTGCCATTTGTCAACCGCTCTCCATTCTGCAATGGCAACTCACTTCCGACTATTCCATTCTCTGGGGCGGGGGGTGTATGGTTCGGAGGGTCCGCTGCGACCTACCCAGCGGTTCTGGAACCTGAAACAATTAGCCTCCACACCGCCCCGGTCGTTTGCCTTACCGGTCACTTCCGATCAGGAAGAGGTCAACGCGGCCGCCTTTGGCAATCTGGCGCGGGGAGAATACGCTGTGCATCTGGTCAACAACGGAGCTTCCCGGCGGGCTATACTGACCGGAGTGCCCCCGAACGTCAGTGAACTACATCTATATGTTACCAATAAAGAGGAAGGAATGGCCTGCTACGGTACGGTGGAGGTAAGGGAAGGACAGGTAGAATTTGAACTTCCCGCGATCAGTTTTGTGACGTTAATGAACCGGGAAGAAGGGACGAACTAACGATTTGCAAGAGGAATTAGGAGGATGTTGACGTAATCATCCGCCTGTAGAGACGCACGGCGTGCGTCTCCGCGATGTAAGTCCAATCCAGAAAGATGCGGACTTGGTTATATGAGGATAGCCTTTTATCACATCCTATAAAAATCTATCCCACAGATATGTATCCTGATTGGAACGGGCAGGTATGTGGGGCACATACCGCGGAGACGCACGCCGTGCGTCTCTACAAGTAGATGATAGCGTTAGTCTATGTGTCTTTTCAATCGTACATCCGTTCAACGTTCCTTTGTGTTAAAAATAAAATAAGGGTCATGACCGAAGGGAGTAATCGTACATCTTTTTGCCTATCTATAGGTGGATGAGTACCCTATCATTTATCTGTGACAGGTAATATCCATCGTCCGTGATCCATCCGTACATCGCAAATCCCTTCCTTCTTTCCCGGATATATTTTGTTGGTTCTGACCCGTTTCACTAATCTTATAATTACTTAAAACCTCGTTTTTCTTCCGATTTATTGCAATTAATTAAAAAGATGCGTTAATTTTGCGGAATCATTTTTAACAGACAGAAATGGGCGACGACTCTTTGTTTTTAATTGACATAGATAAAGTTCTCCGGGAAAAAGCCCCTGCGCACTACAAACGTATCCCCGGATTTCTGATTTCATATCTGAAAAAGATTGTCCATCAGGAAGAGCTCAACGTGTTTCTGCGATCTTCGCAGGGAGAGATGGGTGTGGATTTCCTGAAAGCCTGTGTAGAGTTCCTGGATATGAAACTCATTCTCAAAGGCGAAGAAAATCTGCCGTCCGGCGGCCTGTATACCTTTGTATCCAATCATCCGCTGGGAGGGCAGGACGGGGTCGCTCTGGGGTATGTGCTGAGCACTCATTACCAGGGCAAGGTAAAATATTTAGTCAATGACCTGCTGATGAACCTTCAGGGGCTGGCACCGCTTTGTGTACCGATCAACAAGACCGGTAAGCAGGCGAAAGATTTTCCGAAGATGGTAGAGGCGGGTTTCCGGTCGGACGATCAGATGATCATGTTCCCCGCCGGATTGTGCTCACGGCGTGTCAACGGTGTCATCCGGGACCTGGAATGGAAAAAAGCCTTTATTGTCAAAAGTGTGCAGCACCAGCGGGATGTCGTGCCGATTCATTTCAGTGGCAACAACTCCGGTTTCTTCTATAATCTGGCCAACCTCTGTAAAATGATGGGGCTCAAAGTGAATATCGCCATGCTTTATCTGGTCGATGAAATGTTCAAGAACAAGCATAAGACCTTTACGATCACTTTTGGGAAACCCATCCCCTGGCAGACTTTTGATAAGTCGCGCACGCCGTCCGAATGGGCAGAATATGTAAAGGACATTGTCTACAAACTATAAAACAAAGAGGAAATTACTAATTAGTATATATGCAAGAGATCATAGAGCCGGTAAGCAAAGAGCTGATCAAAGCCGAACTTACGGAAGATAAACGATTGAGAGTGACCAACAGGAGTCACAACCAGATATATATCATCACTCATCACGATTCGCCTAATGTCATACGTGAGATCGGTCGTTTGCGCGAGGTCGCTTTCCGGGCTGCCGGAGGGGGTACAGGATTGCCGCTGGATATTGACGCGTACGATACCATGGAAAATCCTTACAAACAACTGATCGTCTGGAACCCGGAAGCGGAAGAGATCCTGGGCGGATATCGCTACCTGTTGGGCACCGATGTGCAGTTCGACGAAAAAGGAGAACCCATCTTAGCCACCTCACATATGTTCCGTTTCTCGGAAAAGTTTATCAAAGAATACCTTCCTACCACGGTAGAGCTGGGACGTTCATTCGTCACTCTGGAATATCAGTCGAGCCGCGCGGGCAGCAAGGGACTCTTCGCCCTGGACAATCTCTGGGACGGACTGGGAGCGTTGACGGTAGTGATGCCGAATGTGAAATATTTCTTCGGAAAGGTGACCATGTATCCGAGTTATCACCGGCAGGGACGCGATATGATCCTGTATTTCCTCAAAAAGCATTTTGGCGATACAGAGGGCCTGATCACACCCGTCAGACCGCTGCGGATGGAGGCCGACGAGAAAGAACTGGCCGCTCTGTTCTGCAAAGATACGTTCAAAGAAGATTATCCCATCCTGAACCAGGAGGTACGGAAATTAGGCTATAACATTCCGCCGTTGGTGAATGCTTATATGAGCCTGAGCCCTACCATGCGTATGTTTGGTACGGCTATCAATTACGGATTCGGAGACGTAGAGGAGACAGGCATCCTGATCGCTGTGGATGAGATCCTGGCGGAGAAGCGGATCCGGCACATCGAATCATTTATCAGGAAAGACTCCAAAGATTGCCGGATCACTTCCGGTGCCAACAAGATATTTACACCGCGGGAAGACTATTCCCATTGATCTTGCGGTAGAGATCGAGCGCGTATATATCCGTCATCCCTGAAATATAGTCCAATACCGCCTGCACCCTTTCATACAAAGAGGGTGCTCTGAGTTGGTACTGCTCCGAAATACGGTCGATCAGCAGTTGTGAATAGGCTTTCTCCGGATAGCGCACCGCGTCGATCATCAGATCCAGCAGCGTACTGATGATCTGAAAACCGGCCAGCTCTATATCCAGCACATCGCGGGAGCGGTAGATCTTCTCCGCGGAGACCCGCGCGCAGCCGCTATAAGCCTGCGCCGGAAGCTCGGCTACCTGGCTGATCAGGCTGCCGGTGAAGGCTCCGCTCAGTATCTTTTCTTCGTTGTCCAGAAATACCTGTGTGCATTCCCGGATCAGCAATCCGATCACCGAAGAGCGCAGGTAGGCGATCTGTTCATTCGGGTCGCTTACCACATCCAATGTTTTCAGTATACGACGCTGCCGTTCCGCCGGGAAGTAGTGCATCAGCAAGTCCACCGTTTCCTCCCGGGTAAGGATCTTCAGCTTATAGGCATCTTCAATATCCATCAGCTGATAGCAAATATCGTCTGCCGCCTCTACCAGATAGACCAACGGATGGCGCACGTAACGCGCCGGATGGTCGTTGAGCCGGATCAGTCCCAGTTCCCGGGCAATGCGTTGGAAACTCTCCTCCTCACTGGTGAAGAACCCGAATTTATTCTTTTCTCCTGCCAGGCTCGAAGAGAAAGGATATTTCACGATAGAGGCCAGCGTGGTATAAGTGAGCGCGAAGCCGCCACGCCGCCGACCCTGGAACTGGTGGGTGAGCAGGCGGAACGCGTTGGCATTGCCTTCAAAGTGTATCCAGTCCTGCCATTCATTTTCCGGCAACTGGTCTTTCAGGGCGAATCCTTTGCCCTCCGAGAAGTAAGTAGCAATGGCTTTTTCGCCCGAATGGCCGAAAGGAGGATTGCCCAGATCATGCGCCAGGCAGGTAGCCGAAACGATAGAACCGATCTCCGGCAGGTAGCTGTCTGCCAGTTCCGGATGTCGGGCCAGAAGCGCTTGCGCTACATCGTTCCCTAAGGAGCGTCCTACACAGGAAACCTCTAAGCTATGGGTCAGGCGGTTGTGCACAAAGATGCTTCCCGGCAGGGGAAATACCTGGGTTTTGTTCTGCAGGCGGCGGAAAGGGGCGGAAAAGATCAGGCGGTCGTAGTCGCGCTGGAACTCCGAGCGGTTTTCCTGACGTTCGGCATGGAACTCCTCCATACCGAAACGTTTCGCTGATATCAGTTGGGTCCAAAGCATCATGGGATTGACGATTTACGGATTTACGATGTACGCTCTCAGGATCAGATACCTGTCAGGCAAGGGCAGTACCTTTCGCCGGGAGCTGCTCTGCAGCCGATCCCGGCTTCAGGAAGTCTGAGCCAACCTCACTTCGGATGGGAGGAGGGTACATCCTAAATCCTTTGTTTCAGCTAATTTAACTGCAAATGTATGAAATTTTACTTCAATTTGTGTATTTTCGCCCGATAATCCGGTAAACACCTTCCAGATGAATATACAGATCGTCAATAAATCGCGGCATCCTCTTCCTGAGTATGCTACAGAGCATTCCGCCGGAATGGATCTGCGGGCCAATCTTTCCGAACCTGTAGCGCTGGCACCTTTGCAACGCTGCTTAGTACCCACCGGACTGTATATAGCAGTGCCCGAAGGATACGAAGCGCAAGTACGTCCGCGGAGTGGGCTGGCGATCAAAAAAGGGATCACCGTACTCAATTCGCCCGGTACGATAGATGCCGATTACCGGGGTGAGGTCTGCGTGATCTTAGTAAATCTTTCCGCGGAAGAGTTTGTTATAGAAGATGGCGAGCGGATCGCTCAGCTGGTCATTGCCCGCCACGAGAAAGCCAGGTGGCAGGAGGTGAATGAGCTGGATGAGACCGCGCGTGGCGCCGGTGGTTTCGGACATACCGGTAAAAAGTAAACAGAATGAAGAAAAAAGAATCCTTTCCTGTAATTTCCTTACAGGGCCGGAGCCCGATCCCCCGGTTCTGGTCTGTCGTTTGTCTGGCAGTGATCTGCCTGCTGAGTGTGTGTGTGACTCAGCGGGTGCAGGCTACTTCCTTTGCCGCGCCCGACCGGCCGTCGGCACGGATACTGACAGAACCGGAGCAACGCAAATACGACTATTTTTTCCTGGAAGCTACCCGGCTCAAGAACAAGCAGGAGTATGCCGCCGCGTTCAGCCTCTATCAGCACGCTTTGTCCATCTACCCCGACGGGTCGGCAGCGTTGTATGAGATTGCCCAGTTCTATCTCTTCCTCAGACAAATGACCCGGGGGCAGGAGGCGCTGGAAAAAGCCGTAGCCTTAGATCCGGATAATTTCTGGTACAATCAGGCGCTGGTGGGGCTCTACGAGTCACAAGACAAGCCGGAAGAGGCTACCGCTTTGCTGGAAGACATGATGGCGCGGTTCCCTTTTAAGCAAGACCCCCTCTTTGCACTGATCGATATTTACAACCGCCGGCAAGACTATCCGAATGTGATCCGTATACTGGATCGTCTGGAAGAGCAGATAGGCAAGAACGAACAGTTGAGTATGGAGAAGTTCCGCATCTATCTGCTCATGAAAGACGAAACCCGCGCTTTCCGGGAGATAGAGAACCTGGTAGAAGGGTATCCGATGGATACACGCTATAAAGTATTGCTGGGAGATGTATACCTGCAGAACGGAAAGACACAACCGGCCTATGAGCTGTATCAGGAGGTCTTGAAAGAAGAGCCGGACAATGCCATGGCCATTTATTCGCTGGTGGTGTATTACGAAGAGACCGGGCAGCAGGAACTCTACCAGCAGTATCTGGATGCGTTGCTGCTCAACAGCAAAGTCCCTTCCGATACGAAACTGAATGTGATGCGGCAACTCATCGTACAGAATGAGCAGCAGGAGCCGGACAGCACCCGTATTCTTTCGCTCTTCGACCGTATGCTGAAAGCAGACGAGGAAGATGACCAGATCGCCATGTTGTACGCGCAGTATCTGATCTCTAAAGGCATGGACGATCAGGTAGATCCTGTCCTGGAATATGTCCTGGAGATCGACCCAACCAATACCGCCGCGCGGATGATGTTGCTGGGTACGGCGATCCGGGAAAATGATTACGAACGCGTCATTGCCCTGTGCGAACCGGGCATCGAGGCCTCGCCCGCTACCCTGGAGTTCTATTTCTACCTGGCCATCGCTTACATGCAGTCCGGGCGGTGGGAGGATGTGGTGAGGGTGAGCCGCGGCGCGCTGGAAAACGCGGCGGAAGACGCGAACAGTGAAGTGCTCTCCGATTTCTATACCCTCCTGGGCGACGCTTCTCATACGCTGGGATACAATCAGGAGGCGTATGAAGCCTATGATTCGGCCTTAGTCTACAACTCTTCCAATATCGGGGCACTCAACAATTACGCTTACTACCTCTCGCTGGAAAGAAAAGACCTGGACCGGGCGGAGGAGATGAGTTACAAGACCATCAAGGCAGAACCGGACAACGGTACCTATCTGGATACCTATGCCTGGATCCTGTTCGAGAAAGGGAATTACGCCGAAGCCCGTATCTATATTGATCAGGCGATGAAAAACGGCGGGCAGGAAAGCGATGTCGTGGTAGAGCACTGCGGCGATATTTATGCCATGACAGGCGAGCCCGAGAAAGCGCTGGAATACTGGAAACAGGCCCGGGGGATGGGAAGTGAGTCGAAAACCCTGAATGAAAAAATAAAAAGAAAGAAATACATCGCGCCATGAAACAGAGAATAAAGATAATTGCTTTTGTATGGGGAGCCATTGTGCTGCTCTCCGCGTGTAAGACCAGCCGGGTGGTGACGGGTCCGACGGATACCCACGTCCGTTATGTCTCTTCTAAGTTGCAGTTGACCGTTCCCAACCGGAGCAGTACGCTCACGCTGAACGGTACGCTGAAAATGAAAAGCCCGGAACGTATCCAGCTCTCTGTACTGGTACCTATCCTGCGATCCGAAGCCGTACGGGTAGATCTGACACCGGATGAGGTGATCGTGATAGACCGGATGAACAAGCGTTACATACGTGCCGGCCGCGCGGACCTGAAGGGGATACTGCCGGAGAAAGCCGAATTCTCCCACTTGGAAAAACTCATCTTTGACGCAGCGGAAAAAGGAGATCGTGTGACGCTGACGGCTGCCGACCTGGGTGTGCCCGCGCTGGAGAAGGCCAAGGTAGAGTTCTATGATTTCTCGTACAACGAATTTACAATGACACCTACGGAGATTTCCGATAAGCATGCCGAAATGACCGTAGACGAACTACTTGCTATGCTGAATAAATTGAAGCTATGAAGCACACCCTTTCGGTACTGATCCTTTGCTGCTGCTTTTCCCTCCCGCTTTTCGCGCAGACCAACCCGTTGATCCGGGAGTTGGAAGGGAAGCGTGGGGCCTTGCAGAAACAGATTGCCGAAACGGAGACCTTGTTACAAACCCATAAAAAAACAGTAAGTAGTCAGCTCAACAGCTTAGCCTCCCTGACGGGCCAGATCGAAGAGCGCAAACGCTATATCCTTACGATCACCAACGATATACATTCGATCGATGCGGAACTCACTTCCTTGGAACGCCAGTTGCATACTCTTCAGAAAGAACTGGACGGGAAAAGGGAGAAGTATGCCCATTCCGTTCAATACCTCTATAAGAGCCGTTCCATAGAAGAAAAACTGATGTTCATTTTCTCTGCCCGGAGCCTGTCGCAAACCTACAGGCGGATGCGGTATGTACGTGAATACGCCACCTATCAGCGTTTGCAGGGAGAAGAGATCCTGAAAAAACAGGAACAGGTGAATCGCAAACGCGCCGAACTGGAAGAGGTAAAGAGCGCGCAGGAAGCCCTGTTGAAAGAGCGGGAGGAAGAGCAGAAAAAGCTGGAAGAACAGGAACAGGAAATGAAAGCCGTGGTGGCCGATCTGCAGAAGAAACAAAAGGGGCTACAGGCGGAGATTAATAAGAAACGCAAGGAGGCCGATCAGCTCAACGCGCGTATCGATAAACTGATCGCGGAAGAGATCGAGAAGGCGCGCAAACGGGCCGCGGAAGAGGCAAAGAAAGAGGCGAAAAATACTTCTGCTCCTGCGACCCCTGCCCGGAAAGCCGATCCGATGGCGGGCTATACCCTGAGTAAAGCCGACCGGGAACTTTCGGGCAGTTTTGTGTCTAACCGGGGAAAACTGCCTGTCCCTGTTACGGGACCTTATATGATCGTCAGCCGCTACGGACAATACAACGTGGAAGGATTGAAGAACGTCAAACTCGACAACAAAGGCATTGACATTCAGGGACAGCCCGGAGCGGATGCCCGTGCTATTTTCAACGGTACGGTGGCCGCCGTGTTCCAGCTCAACGGCCTGTTCAATATACTGGTGCGGCACGGAGACTATATCTCTGTCTATTGCAACCTCTCTTCTGTATCCGTGAAGCAGGGAGATACCGTCACTACTAATCAGGTGTTGGGAAAGATATTCTCCGACAAAAGTGACAACAACCGTACGGTGCTTCATTTCCAGCTGCGTAAAGAAAAGGAAAAACTCAATCCCGAGCCCTGGCTCAATCGCTGACAGGGTCTTGTTCGTGCTGCCAGCACTTCCTGTTCAGACTAAACAGACACCATAACGTTCCGGTCGTCCTTACAGTACGCGTTGGGCTGTTCGCCCCGCGCCCCCAGGGTGGCGGTTCGTTCCGGTTCCCTACACTTCTCCTGACCCTGGGTTGGCATCGGTTGTCCTTTCAGGACTTAGAGCCAGTTTTATTCACTTAAAGACGGTTAGATGCTAAGAAAGTAAAATGTCTTGTGAGGCAACCTCAAAGGCAAAAGTAAACGTATGGTTCAGGATGCCTTTTCATCTTCCGTATTTCTCTGTTCGCGCGTCCCGGATCACTCCCGACCAGTTGAGGCCAAATCCGAAATCATAACTATTACCCTCCGTATCGGCATGAGGGATCATATCGAACGGAACATCTTCGTTCTGACGTTCTACGGTGAACATATCCGCGGGCATTTGCAGCGGAAGCAGCCCTGAAGGTTCATAGCGGCCGGAGATCACGTCCAGCACTGCCTGCTCGCTGATGCCGAACCGTGCTAAAATGGCAGTGGCTCCCTCTTCAAATTCATGGAACACCATGGGGTGGTTTATGTTAAGTACAACGACTACCGGCTTGTCGCCCATCTGTTCGTAAGTATCCAGAAGCACCTTCAGGTCTGTCGCGTTGGATACACCGGCCGTTTTGTGGAGGTACGAGCGGTTGGTCACTGCCGGGTCAGTGACGGGGTCACCTGCTGCTATGCTGTGTTCCCGTGCCCCGGTTGCCAGGTAAGGCGCGTATTGCAGCGAGATAGGTACGTAGCCGTTGCCGCCCGATTCCCGGTCCCGGATATCATACCCGCCTCCGTCGTTGTTGCTGTAAGGGCTCGATACAAAAACCAGAGCAAAATCTGCTTCTGCCGGATCCGGAGTGAGATCGTAATAGCGGTCTACCAGTTGCGGGTCTACAGGCAGTCCGGTAGAAGGCTCCGACCAGTCGCCCCACCAGCTGCGCACGGCGGGGAAACGGATCTCCGGTATATATACCTTTTTCCGTTCCCGGACAGGCAGTATCTGGTTCCTGTTTTTCAGTAAGACAACCGATTGGAGCTGCGCCTCATAGCCAGCCTGCATAAATTCCGGCTGGCCCACGACGCGCGTGCTCTCTGCCGGATCGAGGTAAGGATTCTCAAAGAGGCCCGGGCGGAAGATATTCCTCAACAGCCGTACGGCCGATTGTTCGAACCGGTCGCGCATCCACGCTTCGCCGTGTTCCCTGACCCCCATCTGGTAGGCTTCGAGCACAGGTCCCATCTCGTTATTGCCTCCGAACTGATCTACCCCGGCCATTAGGGCTACGTAATGCCGTTCGGCCACCGAGAGGGTTTCCACTCCCCAGGGCTTTCCGGCAAAATCAGCCGGTGTGTCCCCTTCGTCGCCTGTGATGAGCCAGTCTGTACACACTACTCCATCGTAGTGATAGGTGTCGCGCAGCAGGTCCGTGATCATATATCTGCTGAATCCGTTGCCTAAGTTGGTACCGTCTTTGGCCTGGTTGTAAGAAATCGTATAATAGGGCATAAGGGCCGATGCCATCCCGGTTTTTCCCTGTAACCGGAAGGCCCCTTCGGTAAAAGGAAGCAGGTGTTGAGCCAGGTTGTTACCGGGAAAGACCCCGAACTTACCGAAGGCCCAGTGGGCGTCGCGTCCGCCCTCGCCGGTGCCTCCGCCCGGCCAATGCTTGGCCATGGCGTTCACACTGTGATAGCCCCAGCCATTGCTGATCTCGTCGTTGCCTCCCGAGGTCTGAAACCCATCTATATAGGCCCGTGCCATATCTGTAGCAAGTTCGGGGCTTTCGCCGAAGGTCATATAGATGCGGTACCAGCGGGGCTCGGTTCCGAGGTCTATCTGCGGAGAGAGGGCAGTCGTTATGCCCAGCGCCCGGTATTCACGGGAAGCGATCTCACCGAAACGTTTTACCACTTCCGGGTCGAAGGTGGCGGCCAGTCCCAGTCCGTCGGGCCAGACGGAGATAGTGCCTCCGGCCCCGGCGTTGAACTCCGCTTGGGTATTGCCTGCCGCCTGTCCCGAATGGCGGGGATCCGAACTGGTGTTTCCGGGTATCCCCAGTCCGGTACCTTCTACCCAGGCCTGCATCCGGTTGTTCCACCGGGCGGCGGTTTCCGGACTTTCTACCGAGGTGATCAGGATGTGACGAAGGTTGTCGTTGCTGAGAAACTCTTTTTGCGCGTCGGACAGGTCCCAGGGACGGGCGCCGCTTTCCGGGAAGGGCTTTCCGTGGTAGGTGCCCGCCGCGAATCCCCCTTCGCCGGCAGGGATCGACTGATGGATACTATAGAGCATCAGTCCGGCGATCTGTTCTACAGACATCCGGCCTGCCAGGTCGCGGGCACGCTCTTCTACAGGAAGCCGCCAGTCTTCGTAAGGATCGAGTTGCCCGTTGCGGTTCAGGTCTTTGAAGTGTAGACCGTCTACCGTCAGGATCTGTATCCCTGAGTCGGGTGAATAGCCCAGTGTGGGGCCTCCCTCATTAAAGACGAGTGTGTAGTTGTCTGCCTGCTGGGCCCGACTTTGCAGCGCCAGTAAAAGTGCCGGCAGGAGTATCCATTTTTTCTTCATATCTTTTGTTTTTGAACGCTCTCAGTCCCGAAGCGTTCCCCCTTTTTACAAAGATAAAACTTTTTACCTGTAAAAGAAGGAGAACGCTTCGGGATTTATTTAATCACAGAACGTCAGAGAGGGGAAGAGGGGTGTAGGGGCAAACAGATTTCTTATATTTTATAACAACTATTGGGATTTGTTCGGTAAGCGTATGCCGTATGCCGCACAGAGGGCATCCCTAATCCCGGGATCATCCGACGGCAGGGGTCGGGCTCCGCTCAGGAAGTGAACAGGAACCCGTGTTTTTCCTTTCCCGCGCGGAAAAGCAAAGTCAGTGGTTGTCCGGAGGCTGTGCGCCTTTTTTCTCTGTGCCGTATAGCTTCCCCGCACAGCATAGGTTCAGCCCATAGATCCCTGTAAGAGCAAGGATGATAAGCAGCGAACGACGGGGCCAGGTACCTACATAAGGTAGCCAGTATATAGCCATCAGGCAGATCCATATGACTGCTGTGAGGCCTTGCTTCCATCTGCGGCCGGAGATGAAACAGACCATCAGGTTGAATGAGAGAAATAACAACGGAAGTAGATACTGTGCGTATATCAGCCAGGAGCGGTTAAACATAAAAGAGCGGGGGAACACTCCTGAACCATAGCATATGCCCGTAACCACTCCTACCGAAAGCAGATAGAAAACAACCGTAGTTGCAAGTGCCGTTAAGAGACGTAACAGGAAACCTTTCATGGTCTATGCGCTGGGGAGTGATCGCGGTTTGTCATACCTTACTTCCGTGTACTTACAGTTCCAGTCCGTCGAGCCACTCCATATAAATATCCAACGCCTCCCGGATCTCCCGTATCATCACATACTCGTCTGCCGTATGCGAACGGGCCGACCGTCCCGGCCCCATTTTCAGAGAGGGGAATGGCATAAGGGCCTGATCCGACAAGGTCGGAGAGCCAAAAGGAACCCTGCCCATGCGGATGGCTTTTTGTACCGCCGGATGGCTCTCTTCTATCCGCGAAGAGTTGAGGCGGAAAGAGCGCGCGCGGGCTTCGCAGGAAATGTGTGTGCGGATCTCCGCGAAAAGTTCCTCGTTGCTGTACAACTCATTGCTGCGTATATCTACCACACAGGTACATGTGTCGGGTACTACGTTGTGCTGCGTACCCGCCTGTATCTGGGTGACACTCATTTTTACAGGTCCCAGCAGCGGGGAAATCCGGGGGAAGTGAAAATCGCGGAACCAGGCTACATCGTCCCAGATCCTGTAGATCGCGTTTTCTCCCTCTTCACGCGCGGCATGTCCCGAACGTCCGGTAGCTGTGACATCCAGTACCATCAGTCCTTTCTCAGCGATAGCCGGGTGCATTTCGGTGGGTTCGCCTACGAGGGCCAGGGCGATGGGAGGAAGCTCTTCTAATACACTTCCGATGCCTCCGCTACCTGAAATCTCCTCTTCACAGGAAGCCAGGAAAATAACGTTGTAGTTTTGTTGTTGGCGGCACAGTTGCAGGAACACCTGCAACAGGCAGACTAAGCTGGCGCCGGCATCATTGCTTCCCAGGCCGTAGATCTTTCCGTTCTCTTCCTGCGGGGTGAACGGGTCTTTGCGCCATCCGCTCACCGGCTTTACGGTATCGATATGCGAATTGAGCAATAGGGTCGGACGATCTGTCCGGAAGAAGGGACTTAAACACCAGACATTGTTTCCTTTCCTGCCTGCCGACATTCCCTGTAACTCGAGGTAGGTTTGCAGGAAGTCGGCCGCCTCTTTCTCTTCGCGGCTGACGGAAGGAATGGCGATCAGGGATCTCAGTAAGTTTACGGCTTCTGCCAGCATCAGTTCATCTTTCATAAAATACCCTCATTTTTCTGCCGCAAAGGTATAAAGAATAGTTGGTTTAATCGGTTCGTACAACAACTATTTGTGTTGCTTTCCATACCTAATCTGCTGATTACATTGGTAAAAATAAATTTCCTGCCCCCGGTGTTAATTCCAAATTAAACCATATCTTTGCAGCAGACATTTTAAATATACAGTTTATATGACTTATCATCACTTATCCGTAGTGGTCCCCAGACAGGCTGAGAAATACGGCGAGAAAGTAGCGCTCAGGTACCGGGATTATGCTACGGCTACCTGGATCCCTGTTACCTGGAACCAGTTTGCGGAAACAGTTCGTACCGTGGCCCATGCCATGGTGGAACTGGGAATTGAAGAAGAGGAAAACATAGGTATCTTTTCCCAGAACAAACCCGAATGCCTGTATGTAGATTTCGGGGCTTTTGCCAATCGGGCAGTTACTGTTCCTCTCTACGCGACCAGCTCTTCGGCGCAGGCGCAATATATTCTGAACGATGCCTCCATCCGTTATCTGTTTGTGGGCGAACAATATCAGTATGACGCGGCATTCCGTATTTTCGGCTTTTGTGATTCGCTGAAACAGATGATTATTTTCGACCGGTCGGTACAGAAAGACCCGCGCGATCTGAGTTCCATCTATTTCGATGAATTCTTAGAACTGGGCAAAGAGTATCCGCATCAGCAGATCGTAGACGAGCGCACGGCCCGTTGCAGCGAAAATGATCTGTCGAATATTCTTTATACTTCCGGTACCACCGGAGAACCGAAAGGAGTGCTGCTGCACCATTCCTGTTTCTTAGAGGTCTTTCGGATCCACGACCTTCGTCTGCCGGATATGACCGATAAAGATGTCTCGATCTGTTTCCTGCCGCTGACCCATGTGTTTGAGAAAGCATGGACCTACGTATGTATCCACAAAGGGGTGGAAAACTGCATCAATCTGAAGCCGGTGGATATCCAGATGGCGATCAGGGAAATACGTCCTACCCTGATGTGCAGTGTACCCCGTTTCTGGGAGAAGGTGTACGCGGGGGTACAGGAAAAGATCGCGCAGACCAAGGGCATTACCAAAAGGCTGATGCTGGATGCCATTCAGGTAGGCCGGAAACATAATCTGGACTATCTGCGTGTGGGTAAGACCCCGCCCATAGGACTTCAGCTGAAATTCAGGTTCTACCAGAAGACAGTCTATTCGTTGTTGAAAAAGACCATCGGTATCGAGAACGGGAATTTCTTCCCTACCGCCGGAGCAGCTATTCCGGATGAGATCTATGAGTTTATCCGTTCGGTAGATATTCCTATGATCGTGGGCTACGGGCTCACCGAGTCCAGTGCTACGGTATCCTGTACCTGGCGTACCGGATACGACATCGGTTCCGTAGGGCAGGTCATGGATGGACTGGAGGTAAAGATCGGCGAGGAGAACGAAGTACTGCTTCGTGGAAAGACCATTACCAAAGGATACTACAACAAACCGGAGGCCACCGCGGAAGCCATTGATGCCGAAGGATGGTTCCATACCGGAGATGCCGGCTATTTCGCCAACGGACAGCTTTACCCGACCGAGCGCATCAAAGACCTGTTCAAGACTTCCAACGGTAAATACATTGCTCCGCAGGCGTTGGAGACTAAGCTGGTGGTAGACAAATACATCGATCAGGTAGCTATCATTGCCGATCAGCGTAAGTTTGCTTCCGCGCTGATCGTGCCTGTCTATGCCTATGTAGAGGAGTATGCCACAGAGAAAGGACTGGAGTATAAAAGCAGAGAAGAATTGCTGCGGAACCCGAAAGTCTAGGCGCTCTTCCGTGCCCGTATCGACACGCTGCAGCAACAGTTTGCTCACTACGAACAGATCAAACGATTCACACTGCTTCCCGAACCGTTCAGTATGGAACGTGCCGAACTGACCAATACGTTGAAGCTCAGACGTCCGGTAATCGCGGAAAACTACAAAGCGGAGATCGACAAGATGTACGAAGAGTGATAAGTTTTGAGTTTTGAGTTTTAAGTTCTAAGTTTTAAGTTCTGAGTTCTGAGTTCTGAGTTTTTAAGTTCTGAGTTCTGAGTTTTTAAGTTCTGAGTTCTAAGTGGTAAATTTAAATTATAAGTGTACAGTATAAGTACTGTAAGACTACAAGGGACTTTAAACTTCAGTTCCATGCCACATCGTATCATGATAAAAGCTCCTTCGTCATTTATCACTCACTACTTACAACTCACTACTTAAAACTTAAAACTTAAAACTTAAAACTTAGAACTTACAACTTAAAACTCAGAGCTGAACAAACCCCGGAAAAAATAGTTATCTTTGCAGGCCCGTACGGGCAAAAAGTATCAAACAAACATAGTAGGAACAAAAAACGAAAGTCATCTATGATCACTATCGAACAACTTAAAGACGTGAAAGAGCGCACAGGTGCGCTGAGGAGGTATCTTTGACATCGACGGGAAGAAAATTCAGGTCGAAGAAGAACAATTAAGAACACAGGCCCCGGGTTTCTGGGACGACCAGAAAAAGGCCGAGGCACAAATGAAATTAGTCAAAGGTCTGCAAAAGTGGATCGAGGGCTATGAAGAGGTGAAGACGCTGAGCGACGAAGTGGAGCTGGCGTTCGAATTCCACAAAGACGATCTGGTGAGTGAGGCGGAGGTAGACGAGGCCTACCGCAAAGCACTGGAAGCCGTAGAGAACCTGGAACTTAAGAATATGCTTCGTGAAGAGGCCGATCAGTTGGGCTGCGTGCTCAAGATCAATTCCGGTGCCGGTGGTACCGAAAGTCAGGACTGGTCTTCCATGCTGATGCGTCTTTACCTGCGCTGGGCGGAAGACAATGGATACAAAGTCACCATCTCCAACTTACAGGAAGGCGATGAGGCGGGTATCAAAGCCTGTACCATACAGGTAGAGGGAGACTATGCCTATGGCTATCTCAAAGGAGAGAACGGGGTGCACCGTCTGGTACGTGTATCGCCTTTCAATGCCCAGGGCAAGCGGATGACCTCTTTTGCTTCGGTATTTGTTACTCCGCTGGTCGATGATACCATTGACGTACAGATCAATCCGGCTGCTATCTCCTGGGATCTTTTCCGTTCGGGAGGAGCCGGAGGACAGAACGTAAATAAGGTAGAGACCGGGGTGCGCCTGCGCTACAAGTACAAAGACCCGGACACGGGTGAGGAGCGGGAGATCCTGATCGAGAACACAGAGACCCGTTCGCAGTTAGACAACCGGGAGAATGCCATGCGTCTGCTGCGTTCGCAACTCTACGATATTGAGTTGCAGAAGCGGCTGGCCCAGCAACGCAAGATAGAGGCCGGAAAGAAAAAGATCGAATGGGGATCGCAGATCCGCAGCTATGTCTTTGACGACCGGCGGGTGAAGGATCACCGGACCAACTACCAGACTTCGGATGTCAACGGAGTGATGGACGGCAAGATCGATGGCTTTATCAAAGCCTATCTGATGGAGTTTGCCGGAGCAGAAGACTGACCGGGTGACGGGCGACAGAGCGAGGTGTATATTTTTACACAGGTAGTTTTGATTTTTCTGTATTTAGTTGTATATTTGGATAGTTATACCGGATAGGTATGCGGAACCATCCTTTGTTACATGTTATTAAATACAGATATTACTATGGGAAAAAGTAAAAAACCGACGCATAGTAAAAGAGAGGAAGAACAAGCCAGAAGAGTGATGAAAGTGATCGGTGTATCGCTGTTGATCCTGGCGCTGGCTTTGCTCGTGGGTATCTCTTTGCTGGGTTAAGAAAGACAAACAGGGGAGCGGCAGGATGCGCTCCCTTCTTTTTTGCCTCCGCGGATGCGGTATGCGTTTATAGGAGAGAGAAAAAAGATATGTTACAGGAAGTAGAACGTAAATTCTTAGTGAAAGGGGAGTTCAAATCCCGGGCCTATGCCCATCATCGGATGACACAGGGTTATATCTGTAGTGAACAGGGCAGGACCGTACGGGTGCGGATCAGCGAGCATAAAGGCTTTCTGACCATCAAAGGTCCTTCCGATGACTCCGGTGTCACCCGTTTCGAATGGGAGAAGGAATTGCCGCTTCCGGAGGCAGAAGCCCTGATGGAGCTTTGCCTGCCCGGTAAGATCGACAAAACCCGCTACCTGGTGCAGGAAGGAGATCATATCTTCGAGATAGATGAGTTTCACGGAGAGAATGCCGGATTACAGGTCGCGGAGATCGAACTCAGGCACGCGGATGAACCGTTTACAAAACCCGATTTTCTGGGTAAGGAGGTAACGGGAGACCGACGGTATTACAATTCCGAGTTGATGAAAAACCCTTTCAGCAACTGGTTGTGACCCGTTGCTGATGTACAGATTTACCAACCAACGGCCGACGCATTCCATCGCAGATCGGCGTAGCCAACCCCAGGCGGTCGGTACAGCCAATTGCGATTGGAATGACCTCATATTCCATAAGCAGCGTTGGAACTTATTTTCTATACTTATTGTAGAAAGTAATTCTTATAGATATGCTGTACAGGTGGATCCTACATCGGTAAAACGCAGCGGCTGAGGTTGTCAGAGCAGTGGAAGGTTCAGTCTGTATAATAAACATAACAATCGTACATCTATCATACATCTTTTGGAAGGTTTATACGAACATCTGCCCCATGAATTAGTCACTTTTGTATTGGTGACGTTGTTTTCTCTGCTGATCGGACTTTCCCAGCGTAGGCTGAGTCTGCATCGGGAGGGAGAGACTACGTCTTTTGGTACGGACCGTACTTTCACTTTCATCGGCATCCTGGGCTATCTGCTCTATCTCATGGATCCCGTAGGGTTGAAACTGTTTATGGGAGGCGGGCTGATCCTGGGGGTGCTGCTGGCGCTGAATTACTTTGTGAAGATGTCTCAGTTCCATGTCTTTGGTATTACCTCCATTGTGATCGCTCTGATCACCTATTCTTTAGCTCTAATCGTAGCCACACAGCCTTCGTGGTTCTACGTATTGGTGATTGTGGTGGTACTGTTGCTTACCGAACTGAAAAATACATTCACCGAGATCGCTCAGCGGATGCAGAACGATGAAATGATCACGCTGGCCAAATTCTTAGCTATCAGTGGTATCATCCTGCCGATGCTGCCCCATACGCCTCTCATTCCGGACATAGACATCACCCCTTACTCCGTATGGCTGGCTACGGTGGTGGTTTCGGGTATCTCTTACTCCTCTTACCTGCTCCAGCGCTACGTCTTCCGGGAGTCTGGTGTACGGGTTGCCGGTATCATCGGAGGGCTCTACAGCAGTACGGCTACCATTTCCGTACTGGCGCGTAAGAGCAGGCGGGTTTCCGATCAGCAGGTACCGGAATACGTCTCTGCGATGATGCTTGCGGTGAGTATGATGTTCCTGCGTTTCCTGATCCTGATCGGTATTTTCAGCCGGCAGATCTTCTTATCTGTGTATCCTTTCCTGTTGGGGATGTCTGTGGTGGCCGCGGGGGTGGCCTGGTACATCAACCGGCGGCAGAAAGCACGGGACGAAGCGGATATTTTAGCCGAAGAGGATAGCAGCAATCCGCTGGAATTTAAAGTGGCTCTTATTTTTGCCGGACTATATATTCTCTTCACCGTACTTACTCATTTTACCATTATCTACGCAGGTACGACCGGGCTCAATACGCTCTCTTTCCTGGCGGGCTTGAGCGACGTTACTCCCTTTGTACTGAATCTGTTGCAAGGTCCCGGCGGGGTTTCCGCACAGGTGGTGGCTGCCTGTTGTATGCAGGCCATCATCAGCAGCATTACTGTCAATATGTTTTATGCCTGGTTCTTCTCCGGAAGGCGGCAGGCGTTGCGCCCATGGATATTCGGGGCCTTTGGCTGTGTGATCGGTGTCAATCTGCTGATGTTGCTTTTTCTATTTTATACATTAAGTTAACGGGCAGGCGCGTTGATCCTTAAAATAGGATAATTTATATCTATTTTCATCTTTCTTAACTCCGATAATTTCGTAATAGTATCTTATGCGCATACTTTTGCCTCTGTTTTGTAACAAACCACCCTTCTTTCGCGTCTGATGGACAGAAAGAAACAATGAACCACTCACATGAAAAACAGATTAACTATGCTGTTGGGATTGCTATGCGTTGTCTGTATGGCTTTTGCCCAACACTCTACTACTCCGACATTTATAGTAAAAGGTATGCTGGTCGATTCTCTCTCGCTCGAAGGTGAACCGTACGCGACCATAAAGATTGTGAAAAAAGAGGCTCCGGACAAAGCGGTCAAGATGGCCGTTACAGACATGCAGGGGAAATTTCAGGAACGGTTCTCTGCCGAAACCGGGGAATATATCCTGACGATCAGCTCTGTCGGAAAGACTACCGTAGAAAAAAATTTGTGCTGGAAACCGGAACGAACGAAGTCGATCTCGGGACACTTTATACCGCGGACGCGACCAATGAGTTGGGAGTGGTAGAGATCGTAGCCCAGAAACCTTTGGTAAGAGCGGATATTGATAAGATTGAGTACAACATTCAGGACGATCCGGACTCACAGAGCAATTCTATCCTGGAAATGCTTCGGAAGGTGCCTTTGGTCACGGTAGACGGTGAAGACAATATCCAGGTCAACGGAAGCAGCAGCTTCAAGGTCCATGTCAACGGTAAGCCCAATACCATGATGAGCGATAACCCTACAGAAGTACTGAAAAGTATGCCCGCTAATTCCATCAAGCACATAGAGGTGATCACTAATCCCGGTGCCAAATACGATGCCGAGGGAGTAGGAGGGATACTCAATATCGTTACCATGGGTGGCGGTTTCGAAGGATATACCGTTACGTTCACCGGCAATGCCAACAATACAGGTGGAGGGAGCAGTCTGTATGGGACCGTACAGAAAGGGAAATTTACGATGTCGGGCAACTACAGCTTCAATCTCAACAGTCGTCCCCGCACTTATTCTTATGAAGAACAAGAGAATACCAATCAAGGGACCCGGTTGATCCGGGATACCTGGGGCAAGAGTAAAGGATCGTTTCAGCATGGAAACGTGGAGGCAAGTTATGAGATCGATACCTTGCGGCTGGTCACCCTGTCGGTAGGGATGTACGGAGGCAGTAATAAGAATCACGGGGAAGGGGAGGTGATCCTCTGGGATGCCACCGCGTTAACAGATATTTCTCCTTATTACTCTTACAATCAGTTCAGCAAAAACGATAACTCGTGGTATTCGGTGCGGGGAAATGTAGATTATCAGCGGAGTTTCGCGGCTGTCAAAGATCGTATGCTTACTTTCTCTTATAAGATAGATACCCGCCCGCAGAATTCCAAGGGAGACGCGTCTTACGCGTATGATCCGGAAACGGTGCATACCGACTGGAAGAATTACCTGGCCGAACTGTTGGAACAACAGCATACGGATGGTAAACAGACGACTACAGAACAGACTTTTCAGGCCGACTATACTACTCCCATAGGTGAATTGCATACGCTGGAAACCGGCCTCAAATATATCTCACGCAATAATACAAGTGATACCAAACGATACCTGGCCGGTGACTATGATACGCAGGGAAGTAGCCATTATAAACATCTGAATGATATATTTGCTGCCTACGGAGGGTATGCCATCAAATATAAGATCTTCTCCGGGAGAGCGGGAGTACGTTATGAACGTACTACGCAGAATGTGAAATACCAGGAAACGCCTGACCGGAATTTTAAAGTCCATTACAATGATGTGGTTCCTTCTGCCAGTTTCGGTTTCAAACTGGGACAGACACAAAATATACGTGCCGGTTACAACCTGCGTATCTGGCGACCGAGCATTTATTTCCTGAATCCGTATGTAGACGACAGTAATCCTGTCAATATCCGCGCCGGGAATCCCGAGCTGGAAACGGAAAAGAGCCATGCGTTTGATCTGAGTTACAGTAGCTTTACCAGTAAATTCAATATAAATCTTTCTGTGCGTTATTCGTTCAATAACAACAGTATAGAAGAGGTGAGCCGCATGGTATATCCTTCGGAGATCCTGGGATATGAGGCAGATCCGGCCTATGCGGATAAAGATGTGTTGTTTACTACCTTCTCCAATGCGGGTAAGTCGAAATATACGAATATGAGTGGCTATTTCAACTGGAACGCCACTCCGAAGACACGTATTTATACCAATCTCCACGGAGGGTACAGCCACCTGACTATGGTCGGTTCCGACCAGTATCTGAGCAACATGGGTTGGAATCTATTTGCCTATGGAGGGGTACAACACACTTTCCCTTTGGATATCAGAGCCACCCTGAATGTAATGGGGGCTACTCCGCATGTGACTTTGCAGGGACGGGGATATAGTTTCCGCGACTATAGTGTCAGCCTCAATCGCTCATTTATCAACAAACGGCTGACATTGAGCGCGTTTGCCGGGAACTTCCTGACCAAATACAATAAGAATACTTTCCGTAGCGAAGGAGAGGGCTTCCGGCAATTCAGTGAATATAAGTATTCCCGTCGTCGGTTCGGGTTCAGTATCAGTTATCGTATCGGTGAGCTGAACGCTGCTGTGAAGAAGGCTGCCCGTACCATCAGTAACGATGATGTGAAAGATGGTGGTGGTGGCGGTGGCGGCGAATAATTTGCCGTTTCTGAAGAAATCTTTATTTTTGTAGTTATATATATTCTCTCACTGTCCGGGTTTTCGTTGGGAAGGTCCGGGCAGTCTCTCTTTTTGCGGTATGCTTACAAAAATCATATACATGCGAACACTGCATCTTCCGATCGTTTTTCTTTGTATGGCCGTCTGTTGCTCCTGCGGCCATAAACCCGGTAAGGGAACACAGGTAGAAAAGGAGCTGGACCGTCTCTTCACGGATCTTTTCCCGGCAGATGAACCCGGGGCGGCTGTGCTGGTGGCCCGTGGCGACTCTATCGTGTACAACAAAGGCTTTGGCCTGGCTCGCCTCGATACCCGGTCGCCGATGACCGGGAATACGATGCTGAACATCGCTTCTGTCTCCAAACAATTCTCGGCGGTGGCTCTCTGTCTGCTGGAAGAGCAGGGAAAACTTTCCCTGACACAGACCGTCAAAGATTATTTTCCGCATTATAAGGCGGATTTCTACGATCGCATCACCCTGCGTCACTTGCTCACCCATACCTCCGGCCTGCCCGACAGCCGCGACCGCACCGACCGGGAGTTTATGCTCTACTGTCAGGAGGAGGAGTCGTGCGGCTACCTGACCGATCTGGATTCCCTGGCCTTCGAACCCGGCACGGGATACGAATACCAGAACCCTACCTATCAGTTGATGCTGATGATCATCGAGCAGGCTTCGGGCGAGCAGTTCGACGATTTTATGCGCGCTCAACTCTTTGATAAAGCGGGTATGCCCGACGCGGTCTATTTTGAACCCCAACGCTCTATTCCCCGCATGGCGCATGCCTACCTGCAAGATCCCGATACCGGAGTGTGGGAAGAGCACGACTATGGAGAAGCCAATTTCTTTGGTACCAAAGCAGACGGCGGATTGTATACTTCGGCCGAAGAGTTTTTCCGCTGGCACCGTGCCTTGTGGGAAAACCGTATCCTCTCTGCCGGAACACGGGAAGCCGCGCATACCGGATATACCGACACCGATATACCGGATACCCGATATGGCTACGGATGGTTTATCGAAAAACGTCCAGACCGTCCGCGGAAGATCTATCATACCGGAGACAACGGTGCTTTTCTGCTGTTTGAAGGCTATTATCCCGATCAGGACCTTTTTACCTGATCTTTGCCAACCGGTGCGACTGGGAGCGGGAAGAGACCGTAGAGAAAGTAGATCGTATCTTTGAAAAGGCCGGATGGCTGGAGTAAGCCGGGTCTGTTTGCAGACAGCAGATCCCCGATGCCGGCCGGAGAAAGGCTGTCTGTAGGTGGGACAGCCTCTGTGGGGCTATACAAAAGACTGAGCCTTAATAAGGAATATATCCGCTTTTCTGGATGGTTTGCTTTCCTGCCGCTGTCTGAAGCCAGCTATAGATCTGATATGCCATGGACGATCTGTCCAGATCGGAGCGGACACCGCATATACTTCGGCTACGTAGGGGTACGACTTGTTCGCTATGGATGTTTTATTAGGAGTGACTCCATCTATGGCAATGCTTCTTACCGGGGTATAGGTGATGATGTGTTCCTTGTAATAATATACCGTATAGCAAATGGCATCCTTATTGCCATCGACAACCTCAAATGCTCCTGTCATGCTAAAAGCCATCAATTCGAAGGGAGATTCGGGAAATTGAGAAATATCCAGATCTTTCATCACTAAGGTTTCCATCAATTCCTGACTGCCCGAGTTCGCATTCCGTACATAAGCATTTATTTCCGCATCTCTTCCTCCCACCTCTTTCCAGTTTGTTAGTTTGCCTGTATAAATATCCTGTACCTGTTGGGTCGTTAAGGATTTTATCTCATTTTCCGGATTCACAATAAAAACAAAAGCATCTAAGGCAATAGGGATTTCGATCAGGGTCACTCCCGCGGCGTCGGCATGTGCTTTTTCGTCGGGTGACATGGTTCGCGCGGAAAGTATAAGGTCTGTTTCTTTATCGATCAGATGGATGATGGATTGATGTGTTTGGGAAGATTTGATCTGTTCGTTGAACTTCGCGGAATTCGTTTGATTAAGTTTCGGTTGAACTTCTTTTAAATTACTGTAATGATTTACCCATTTGTAATTAATACCCAGCAGTTTGCAGGCAATGATCCGGTTCAAAGGGGCGGTGGAGGTAGAACCGTCTATCTTCGGATAATTGTCAAGAGTCAGACCTTCAATGATCGTGGATTGCAGATGTGTTTCTTTGTCACAGCTGGTGCAAACCCATAGGATAGACCAAACTAAAACGATACTTAAAATTGGTTTTTTCATCTTTGTGTGAATAAATGAGTGTATATGATCTTGTGCTTCTTATCGGGCTTCGGAACAGAGCGAATGCTGAGGCTATTCTGGCAGCGTATTGGAGAACAGCATCTGCTGTATGACGGGCTTACGGAATAGTTTATGTGCTCAAAGATATTAAATATAGGATACAAAAGCGGGATAACCTTTTATAATTGTTACTTTTTAACGGTCTGGCACACACACAGGTGCCTGGGGCAGGTAACACTCATTGGGCAAGAGAGATCGTCCTTGTGTTCCGATGTATGTACCGGGAATAGCAGGTAGGACGACCGATGGAGCAGGTCAGCCGCCAGACAACTTATGGAGTGGACTCACTTACATTTTGCTATCTGTGACAAAATGATTTTTTCTGCCAGGCAGATTCTTTTCTTTCCGCACAGAAAACCGCAAGATGGAAATAAGTTAAGGAAACGGGACCTAAAAAACCGATTGTTGTCTGACCTGTGGCGAAGGATATACCAGTGAAGGTAAAACCGGATATTCTTTGTCCGTGAAGAGTCATTGGGTTTCTTCTGGTAGAAATGGGATACAATGTGTGGTGTGGTTCGCAGCAGTGTTCCAGCACGAAAGGAGAGAGAAATTATGTAAATAAAATTCTTTACCGGTAAAACTTCGGAGTTTTACTGCTACACTTCCGGTGTTTTACCGGGAGAAATCCGAAATCTTACCGGAACAAAATTACATATATACCGTCTGAATATGCGCGAATCACGTATATTCATAGAATAGATATGCGGAATTCGCTCCGGAACAGGTATTTTTTATCTTGTCAGGATTAGCGAAAAAGGATTTTACAGATAAAAAAGATAGTAAATGTGCATATATACTATCATTTGATAGATGCGTTAGAGACGCACGGCGTGCGTCTCCGCGGGGCCGGATTCCCGGACGTGTTTTTTCCAGGGTGAATAATGGATAAAAAAGGGTTGACCGCGGGAGAAGCTATTTGCCGCGGTCTAGACACCTTTACGATCAGATTATGAATGTGTCTGAAAACCCAGCGACTTCAGTCCCCGCTGTACATCGGGATGGCTCATAAACAGTTTCCAGAGCAGTCCGCTCCGGTAGTTCTCGATCATCACTGCTACAGGGCCCTGGTCAATGGCTAAGTAGCGTTGAGGATACCAGTTGTCTGTTGCGCTGAATGCGTCGTAGAAGCCATACGTTCCGAACAACTTATCTCCTTGTGCATACAGATGGCGCATCACCTCCATAGATTCTTCCGGAGTATAGACAATGGAAGAGAGAGCGGCGGTAGGAGAGATCACTCCATGATCTTCCGATTCCAGCGGAGCATGTGCGGCATATCCGTTGACTGAATAGCTGGCAGTCAGTCCCCAGCAAGCCGTTCCGTATCCTTTATATCCTTTCGGATTACGGAGGCAGTAGGCCCGGTTGATGAGTGTCAGGTTTCTCATTTCATCGAAATAAGAAGCGTACCTGTCTCGCAGCCCGCGCGGGTCCAGAGCCAGGAAAGAGTAGTGTGCCCAGAAAAGAGGACCTGCTTCCGTGCCCTGATAGCGCAGTCGCAGCGGTATATTCTCTACTGTATGCGGCGATACGATCGCACCGTTTTCGGCCCATCCCTTGTGGTACACCTCCGGAGTGATGGCATGAGTGGGTGAGGAGGCCGCCAGGATATACATGATCAGGCATTCGTTGTAGCCCCGCACGGGAAAATTCATATCCCAGGCGTGTCGCGGGCTCCAGTGCCAGTAGAGTACCTCCTGTCCGTTGCAGTACCAGCTCCACTCCACCTCCCGCCACAAGGTGTCGATACGTGCGGCGAGTCCCCGCTCGGCTGGAGTGCCTGTTACATAGTATTGGTGCAGCGCAAGGAGTGCCTGGATCAGGAAAGCCGTCTCTACCAGATCTCCACCGTCGTCTTTGGCACTGAACGCTTTGACACGTCCCGTCTCACCGTACCACCAGTGTGGGAAGGCACCGTGGAACCGGTCGGCCGTCTCCAGAAAACCGATGATCCGTTCCATGCGTACGTATCCCTCTTCGCGGCTGATATAGCCCCGTTCGATACCGGAGATAAGGGCTAATATACCAAATCCGCTTCCGCCGGACGTGATCACGTTTAAGTCGTTCTCCGGATAATGTCCGTCCACATGATAGCGTTCCCGGGCCATACCGCTGACGGGTTCAGCTCCTTCCCAGAAATAATTGAATGTGCGTCGTTGCACGGTATCCAGCAACGCTTCGTCCGTCAGGGAGGTCTCTTCCTGAGTGGCGCGTCCGCGTGTGCTGTCCTGGCATCCTGCCGCAAGCAGCAGGAGTATACACAGAAGGGCAAATCTTCGTTTCATAAAAGCATCAGTGGGTGAGGGTGAAACGTGTCTTTTTCAGGTCCCGGCTGTTGCCGCCGATCATCACATCAAACTCTCCCGGTTCGTATACAAACTCCAGATCGTAGTTGTAGAACTTCAGCATTTCGGTGGTAATGCGGAAAGTGACTTCCCGGCTCTCTCCTGCCCGGAGGAATACCTTATCAAACCCTTTCAGCTCTTTCACCGGACGGGTGATACTGCCTACCAGATCGCGCAGGTAGAGTTGCACCACTTCGGCTCCGTCACGCTGTCCTGTGTTGGTCACGGTTACCGTCACGGAGAGTTCGTCGCCGGGCGACATCACCGGGCTGCTGAGCCGGAGGTCGCTGTACGCAAAGCTGGTGTAACCGAGTCCGTACCCGAACGGGTAGAGCGGCTCGTTGTCTACATCTAAGTAGTTGGTACGGAACTTCTCAAACCATTTGCCCTCTTCCAGCGGGCGGCCTGTATTTTTGTGGTTGTAGTAGAGAGGGATCTGACCTACGTTCTTCGGGAAGGTCATGGTCAGTTTTCCACTGGGATTGACCGCTCCGAAGAGTACATCGGTAATGGCATAGGCGGCTTCACTGCCGCCGAACCATACATTCAGAAGGGCAGGTACGTGTTCCTGTTCCCAGGTGAGGGTGAGCGGACGTCCGGTGAAGAGCACCAGCACCACCGGTTTCCCGGTTTTCAGCAACTCTTCCAGCAGGTGGCGTTGCACATCGGGCAGGTCCAGGTTGGTACGCGAACTGCTCTCTCCTGTCATTTCCGACGATTCGCCCAGGGCAGCTACGATCACATCGGCCTGTGCCGCCACGGACAGAGCTTCATGAAGAAGCTCTTCGTTGCTGCGGTTGTCACGGTGCAGGCCGCGTCCGAACATCGTGGCACGCTCTTCGTAGGCCGCGTCGCTGATGAGGTTGCTCCCTTTGGCATACACCACATTCACCTGATTGCCAAGCACCTCTTTCATCCCTTCTATCAACGAAGGATAATCGTCCAGACGCGCGGCTACACTCCAGGTTCCCGGCATGTTCGAACGGGTATTTGCCAGTGGGCCTACCACCGCCACCGTTCCTTTCTTGGGCAGAGGAAGCAGGTTATCGCTGTTTTTCAGCAAGACAAAACTCTCCGAGGCGATGCGACGGGATACATTCCGGTGTTCCGGCGTAAAGATCTGGCGTGCCGGACGGGTCGGGTCGCAGTATTTGTAAGGGTCTTCAAACAGCCCCAGTTTGTATTTAGCCTCTAAGATCCGGCGGCAGGCACGGTCCAGCGTTTCTACAGCTACCTTGCCTGCTTCGACAGACTGTTTCAGGGTGCCCAGGAATCCATTGCTCACCATGTCCATGTCCATGCCGGCGTTCAGGGCCAGGGCAGATACTGTTTGCAGGTCTCCCATACCGTGATCTACCATCTCCGAAATACCGGTGAAGTCACTCACTACAAATCCGTCGAAGCCCCATTGGGTGCGGAGTACATCGGTAAGCAACCATTTGTTGCCACTGGCGGGGAGTCCGTCGATCTCATTGAAAGAGGCCATTACACTTCCCACGCCCGCCTCTACGGCGGCCTGGTAAGGAAGCATGTATTCGTTGAACATCCGGTTGCGGCTCATGTCTACCGTGTTGTAGTCGCGTCCGGCATCCGGTGCTCCGTAGAGAGCGAAATGTTTCATGCAGGCCATGATCTCGTCGTTGCCACTCATGTCGGTTCCCTGATACCCGGCTATCATCGCTCTGGCAATCTCGGCAGCCAGGTAAGGATCTTCGCCGTTGCCTTCCGATACCCGTCCCCAACGCGGGTCACGGGAAATATCCAGCATGGGACTGAAGGTCCAGCTGATGCCGTCGGC
>Ga0192242_10046_pt1 | contig 59146 bp, 74 predicted proteins | sample Koala_Koa27_J3_FD_131235 | JGI IMG/M metagenome (GOLD analysis project Ga0192242, IMG submission 131235) | Enriched cells from koala feces incubated with labeled cellulose particles, San Francisco Zoo, California, United States - Koala_Koa2-7_J3 ...
GACTGCTACTGCGGTGATGTTCACAATGTCGCGTACGGAGCTTTCGAAGTCGGTGAAGTGGATAGGCTTATTCAATCCCATTTGTATCGGGCCGATTAGCTCCATTTCCGTATTCATAGCCTGCAACAGTTTGTATGCAGAATTGGCAGAACTGAGGTTCGGGAATACAAGGGTATTCACATCTTTACCTTTCAGACGGGTGAATGGATACTTGGCGTCACGCATCTTGCGGTCCATGGCAAAGTTCACCTGCATTTCACCGTCGATGGCGAGATCAGGATAGTTCTGCTGCATATATTCCACGGCTTCGTGTACACTTACCGGACTACCTTCGGTGTCTGCACCGAAGTTGGAGTAACTCAACATGGCCATTACCGGAGTATGATTGACGAAACGTACGGTATGCTCTGACAGTTTGGCTATGTCAATCAATGTTTCGGCATTGGGATGGCGGTTAATCAGTGTATCAGCCAGAAAGTAGGTACCTTTCTTGGAGTTCAGGATGTGCATCGTACCGAAATGCTTGTATTGCGGTTGTATGCCGATAACTTCTTTGGCAACTTTGATCGTATTGCTGTATTTGGTATAAAGACCGGTGATGAATGCATCTGCATCGCCTGTTTCCACCATCATCATACCGAAGTAATTGCGTTCGAACATCTTATCGTTGGCTTCCTCGTAGGTAGCACCTTGACGGGCACGCTTTTCGGAAAGGATGCGGGCGTAGCGTTCACGGCGTGAGGCTTCGTTCGGATGGCGCAGGTTGACGATTTCGATGCCTTCCAGGCTGAGGTCGAGTTCTTTTGCCAGTTTTTCGATGGTTTCATCGTTACCTAATACAATCGGATGACAAATACCTTCGGCTTTAGCTTCTACAGCGGCTTTCAGCATATTAGGGTGAGAACCTTCGGCAAATACCACGCGTTGCGGATTGCGACGGGCGGTGTCGTAAAGCTGGCGAGTCAGTTTGCTTTCGTAACCCATCAGTTCGCGGAGTTGTACGCAGTAAGCGTCCCAGTCCTCGATATCTTTACGGGCTACACCGCTTTCCATGGCAGCTTTGGCTACGGCGCAGGAAACTTCAGTGATAAGACGCGGGTCAACCGGTTTCGGGATGAAGTATTCCGGACCGAAACTAAAGTTGTTAACATGATAAGCTTCGTTCACAACATCGGGTACAGGCTGTTTTGCCAAGTTGGCAATGGCATGTACGGCGGCAATCTTCATTTCTTCGTTGATGGCTTTGGCCTGAGTATCCAGGGCACCACGGAAGATATAGGGGAAACCGATTACATTATTAATCTGGTTCGGATAGTTCGACCGTCCGGTTGCCATTAGTACGTCGGGACGTGCTGACATAGCATCTTCGTAAGAGATTTCCGGTGTAGGGTTAGCTAGTGCGAAACGATAGGAGACGGGGCCATGCTACGTACCATGTCCTGTGACAGAACGTTTCCTTTGGATAATCCCAGGAATACATCAGCACCTTTGATGGCTTCTTCCAGTGTGTGGATATCTGTGCGGTCGGTAGCGAAGTAGCGTTTCTGTTCGTTAAGATCAGTACGTGCTTTGCTGATTACACCTTTACTATCCAGCATCACGATGTTTTCCAGGCGGGCACCCAGTGAAACATACAGTTTTGTACAAGATACGGCAGATGCACCGGCACCATTCACAACGATTTTTACATCTTCGATTTTCTTGCCTGCTACCTGCAAAGCGTTTACAAGTCCGGCACTGGAGATGATAGCCATACCATGCTGGTCATCGTGCATCACAGGGATATCGAGCTCTTCTTTCAGGCGACGCTCTATTTCGAAGCACTCAGGTGCTTTGATATCTTCCAGGTTGATACCACCGAAGGTAGGAGCAATGGCCTTTACAGCTTCGATGAATTTTTCGGGATCTTTTTCGTTTACTTCAATATCGAATACGTCGATGCCGGCATAAATCTTGAACAGAAGTCCTTTACCTTCCATTACGGGTTTACCGCTCAATGCACCTATGTCGCCAAGACCGAGTACGGCAGTACCGTTGGAGATTACAGCAACCAAGTTTCCTTTTGCTGTATATTTATAAGCATCCTGCGGATTCTTTTCTATTTCGAGGCACGGCTCCGCCACACCGGGAGAGTAAGCAAGCGAAAGATCGGTTTGGGCACTGTAGGGCTTGGTAGGCACTACTTCTATCTTACCTGGTTTGCCTTGTGAGTGATACAGCAAGGCAGCTTCTTTAGTTATCTTAGCCATGGTAGTTGATTATGAGTTGTTAGTTAAAAGTTATAATTTTGCCGCAAAGGTAGGAATAAATGTGATAAAGTGTAAGTCTGTGTGCAATAAAAACTATTAAATAGTACTTAATCTGTCGGAAGTCAAAGCAAGGATGAGGGTGGAAACAAACAATAAGGCGAAAGACTTTTCAGTCCTTCGCCTTATTGTTTGTAAATAGTCTGAGTATAGACCACTTTGAAATGCCTCTACCTGTGAAAATACAGCAATAGATGATTTCTCTTTATTCTGTAGCCGCTTCTCCTTCAGCTTCTGGAGCCTTATCTATCAACTCCAGGAACTGGTCGAGTCGAGGTGTAACAATGATTTGTGTACGGCGGTTGCGTTGTTTGCCCAGTTCGGAATCATTGTCTGTGATAGGATTGTACTCACCACGTCCGGCAGCAGAAAGGCGTTTAGGGTCAACACCATATTTATTCTGCAATTCTTGTACTACAGATGAGGCACGCAGGGCGCTCAAATCCCAGTTATTGCGGATATTGGTATGTGAGATGGGTACGTTGTCCGTATTACCCTCTACCAGTACTTCGTAATCTTTGTAGTCGGTGATAATCTTGGCAATCTTGCTCAACGTTTCGCCGGCGCGTTCGTTGATTTCGTAACTGCCGCTCTTGTAGAGCATATTGTCTGCTAAAGAGATGTAAACCACACCTTTCAGTACTTTCACATCTACTTCTTTCAATTCCTCGCGGCTCAGGGAGCGGGTCAGATTGTTGGTCAGCATGACGTTCAGTGAGTCCGATTTGCTCTTGGCATCCACTAATTGCTTGATGTATCGGTTGGAGGCATTGATTTCATCTACCAGTTTGGAGATGTTGATATTCCCTTGCGAGTTCTGCTGGAGGCTCTTGTCGAGCGATCCTTGCAGGGTAGCGTAACTGTTACGCAATTCCTGATTATTTTTTCGGGCTTCGCTTAGACGATCCTCCAAGCTTTTAGATTGTGTGCGGTATTCGGCAAGCTGGATTTGTGCGTCCTGATATGACTTGTCGAGAGCAGACTTTTCGTCTTTCAGTTTGTTATAATCTGTTTGAAGATTCACAAATTCCTTCTTGGTCACACATCCCGTCAGGAATAGAGTTGCGACCAACAGAAAGGATGCAGCTAATTTTGTACGTTTCATAAATCTTTCTTTATTAAATGTTTACTGGGTGCAAAGATAAGAAAATCCCCGTACTCCGGTTGCGGAGACGGGGATATATTATTTGTTTTATAGGTACTTTATGAAATTATGCGTTCAGAGCCTGCTCAATATCTGCGATGATATCGTCTACGTTTTCGATACCTACCGATAAACGGATTAGGTCGGGACGTACTCCGGCTTCCAGTAACTGCTCATCCGATAACTGACGATGGGTATGGCTGGCAGGGTGCAGCACACAGGTACGTGCATCGGCAACGTGTGTTACGATAGCAACCAATTGCAGTGAGTCCATGAACTTGATGGAAACCTCGCGACCACCTTTCAATCCGAAGGAGATAACACCGCAAGAACCGTTCGGCATATACTTTTGTGCCAACTCATAGTATTTATTGTCGGGAAGACCGCAATAGTTCACCCAAGCTACTTTGTCATTTTTAGAAAGATATTCGGCAACTGCTTGTGCATTTTTGCAGTGTTGCGGCATACGCAGGTGCAGAGTTTCCAGACCGAGATTCAGCAGGAAAGAGTTCTGCGGAGACTGGATGCTGCCGAGGTCACGCATCAATTGGGCAGTAGCCTTAGTGATATAAGCCATCTTGCCGAAAGCTTTTGTATAAGTCAGTCCGTGGTATGACTCATCCGGTGTGCATAGTCCGGGGAATTTATCAGCGTGTGCATCCCAGTCGAAATTGCCGCTGTCTACAATACAACCACCTACGCTGGTGGCATGACCATCCATATATTTGGTAGTAGAGTGTACTACGATATCAGCACCCCATTCAAACGGGCGGCAGTTGATAGGAGTCGGGAAGGTGTTGTCTACAATCAAAGGTACACCGTGACTATGGGCAATGCGGGCAAATTTTTCAATATCCAATACTTCCAGTGACGGGTTGGAAATGGTTTCACCGAACAATGCTTTCGTATTCGGGCGGAAAGCTGCGGAGATTTCTTCTTCGCTGGCATCCGGACTAACGAAAGTAACTTCGATACCCAATTTCTTCATAGTCACCCCGAAGAGATTGAATGTACCACCATAGATAGCGGACGAACAAACGAAGTGATCGCCTGCCTGGCAGATATTAAATATAGCATAGAAATTGGCAGCTTGTCCGCTGGACGTCAGCATACCGGCAACACCGCCTTCAAGAGCAGCTATCTTGGCGGCAACAGCGTCGTTGGTAGGGTTTTGCAAGCGAGTATAGAAATAACCGCTCTCTTCAAGATCGAAAAGGCGTGCCATTTGCTCGCTGGTTTCATATTTGAAAGTGGTGCTTTGATAAATGGGGAGTACACGGGGCTCGCCCTTCTTAGGAGTCCATCCTGCCTGTACGCAGAGGGTTTCCGGTTTAAATTGCTTTGCCATAATGCTATTTGTTTTTATAGTTTTTTATCAATTAACGCATTTGTGGACGCAAAAGTAGGGAAAATAATTGTATTTTTGTCCGCAAGATGAATAAATGGAAAATGAAACAGTTATTTTGCTTTCTTATTTTGCTTTTTTGCATGTCATTCTCTTACGAAGCGTTGGCCCAGGAAGAGCGGGCTACGCCGAAAAGCGGTGAGGGAATATCTGGTTTTCTACAGCGTAACGGGCGTACCGGAAAAGCGTACTATCAGGAGTTCCTGGAACTGAATAAGAAACAATTGCGAGGTAAAGAAGAGCTGCGGCTGGGAGTGAAATATTTGCTTCCACCTCTAAAAAAGGGGAGTGGCAATACGGTTGCTTCATCCAATTCATCTGCTTCAAACTCTTCTTCTTCAAATTCTTCTGCCCGTTCCGGCAACAAAACGATTCGTGAACCTCTTTTCGGAAAAAGTCTTGCTGAAGTTAAAGTGACGGGAAACCGCCTCCAAGGTGCGTGTTTCTATGTGGTGAGTGGGCATGGTGGCCCTGATCCCGGTGCTATTGGCAGGATAGGAAGCGTGGAATTGCATGAGGATGAATATGCTTATGATGTCGCTCTTCGTCTTGCCCGGAATCTGATGGAGGAAGGCGCTAAAGTTTATATTATTATTCAGGATGCCAAAGACGGTATCCGTGACGATCAATACCTTAATAATAGTAAGCGTGAAACTTGTATGGGTGCTCCTATTCCTCTGAACCAGGTTGCCCGCCTTCGCCAGCGTTGTGAGAAAATAAATGCGCTTTATCAGAAAGACCGTAAGAGTTATACGTATTGCCGTTCCATCTTCTTGCATGTAGATAGCCGTAGTAAGAGTCATCAGACAGATGTATTCTTCTATCATGCTCCCAAAAGTGTAAATGGTAAACGGTTGGCAACTACAATGAAGAATACTTTCGAATCTAAATACGACCGCCACCAACCTAACCGTGGCTTTTCGGGAACTGTCAGCCCACGCAATTTGTATGTGCTGGCCAATTCCAGTCCTGCCGGAGTGTTTGTAGAGTTGGGTAATATTCAGAACACTTTCGACCAGCGCCGGTTTGTTATGAGTTCCAATCGTCAGGCGTTAGCGAAGTGGATGATGGAAGGTTTCATTACTGATTATAAGAAGAGCAAATAATCCTTATTTTCTTTCTGTTTTCTTTTCATGCCACACCACTACCGTCACTGCTGACAGTATCAGTAGAATGCCTAAAGCACTGTGCACCGTGAAATTTTCTTTGAATACCCAGCATCCGATGGCTACGGCAGTAAGTGGTTCCAAGGCTCCGAAGATGGAAGTTAGAGTGGGTCCGATGTGTTTAATAGCCTTTACCAAAGTTATATTTGAAATGGCTGTTGCGGGCAGTGCCAATCCGAGAATATTCAGCCATGCATATCCATCTGTGGTCAGGCGGATACCGCTCGTCAGACATCCTCCTATAATAAAGAATAAGGCTCCCAGCCCCATAACATAGGCAGTCAGTGCTGTAGATGGAATGTTTACAGCACGGCTCTTGCGTACTCCGATAATGTATCCGCCGTAAAAGAAAACGGAGCATATCGCAGCGATCAATCCTATGGTTGTATTGCCACCTTTAAAGTCAATCTCTCCCGATGATAGCAATGTTGCTCCTATCAGCGAAATCACTACAGCAAACAGAATTGAGAATGACTTTTTTTCCCGGAAGAAGAACATCATGGCAAGGGCAACAGCCAATGGATACATGAAGTGGATGGTTGATGCTACTCCGCTGGCTATGTGCTGGTATGCGATGACCAGGCTCAATGAGGTTGCGGCACGGAAAAGACTCAATATGAACACTGTTCCGAAATCCTTCCGGTTGATACAGAATGTTTCACCTAAAAAGATGCCGAATATGATTAGTGCAAATGATGCGACTCCCCACCGATAGGCTAATACTTCGAAAGAAGAAAAACCTGAGGATAGCAGGGATATGGTGAAAAAAGGTGCCAATCCAAATGTTGAAGAAGAAGCTGCCGCGTATATATAACCTTTTATGTTGTCCATAGTTCTGATTGAAATAATAGATCGAATTTGAAATCCGGTGCAAAAGTACAAATTGCAAAGGTGAAAAAACTATAATTGAGAGCAAAATCGCTTTTATATTGTTATTAGCACAATGCCGGTTAAATCTGGTTGGTGTTCACTTTAAAATAAAAATCTTATGGGAAAGAATTTATTAGTCTTAAGTGTATGGGTAAGCGTCCTGATGCTTGCCTCATGTGTAGGTAGCAAGAAAGAAACGGTGACTTATACTCCTGAAGAAATAGCAAATGCGGGGCAGGTGATGAAATACTACGACGCCTCATTGGCTCTGTTGAAAAATGTGGTAAAAGAAAGGGATGTAAATGCAGTATTGGGTTATATGGAACAAAAGACGGAAGTACCTATGTTTTCATACATCATGTCTCCCGTCATTTCGAAAAAAGATTCTGCGGAGGTGATGTTACCGGGTGAATGCTTCGGTGCAGATGTCAGACAGAACCTGATACAGAATTATGTGGAGCTTTTTCAGTCGAGAAATCAATTCTATGCTAATTTCAATAAATACTTGGCTCTTCTGAAAGAAAAAAAGACCGAGGGGATGGCTGATTTGCTGAATGATAACTATGAATTGAGCGTGGTAATGTCTGAATGTAAGCAGAATATATTTGATATATTGAGCCCGATTGCTTCAAATGCCCAGCGGGTTCTTCTGGCAGAAAATCCTGTGAAAGAGCAGATCATTGCAATGAAAAGCATGAGTACGACTATGCAGAGCATCATCAATTTGTATGCCCGTAAGCATGTTGAAGATAAATCCCGCCTGGATTTAAAGATTATGGAACTGCGACTTCAACTGGATGCGGCAGAGAAACTACCGGTAGTAAAGGGACATGAGGAAGAATCAGAGAAATTCAAGGATTTCCTGTCTAAAACAGAAGGATTTCTGAAAATAGTACAAGATACCCGTCAGAAGAACTCATATGCTGATGAGGACTTTGAGGAGATCAGTAGCTACGGATTAGGCATTATATAAGTTCTTTCGCTACACGTGGCACAATCATTTTATGGAAAGGCTTAATAAAGAAGAAATAAGCCTTTCCTAGTGCATTGTGATATTGAACCACGGTTGTTATATTTATCAGGTCGTTTCCTATCTTGGCAATGGAGACATAAAACAATAAGTGCTTATCATCTTTCTTCATGATAACCTCATTTTCCGTATCTTCTATTATACAATCTTCTGTTTTCAACACTTTTCCGGTTTCAAGCCCCAAAGGTTTTACCAGAATATTCCTGACCTTCATTAAAAAATTGAGCCACGCCGGGGAGTGATTGAATATTTTTTTGATTAGTTCTTTGGGAATTATCTGTTCTGCAGGCTTTCTGGATTTCAAAACGAATGTATCATGATAATCTGCCGGAAGATATTTGTCGATAAGTCTTTCCATAATTTTTGAATAAAGTTGGGTTAGTTAAATGTCCTGTACAAAGATAGTGTTTCCGGATGGAATAATGGGAATGTCTTAATCATCATTTCCTGAAATTTGATATCTTTGTTGCGAACAGGAACCGCAGATTACGAATGGACTGAAGTATGTGCCGATGAAAAGAGAGATAAAGTAATAGTTATATATTGCGGACAAAGACTATTTGCCCGCAATATATAAGATGATTATTCTACTGGAATGAAGATTTCTGTCAACAAATCCTCCGGTTTCGTATTGCACGGATCATTCAGATAACGCTCGGCACTCGATTCGTCTCTTATCGTACATTCCATTTCGGGAATGAACTTTCCGTAAATCGTGTCGTATACACTTTGCAGATACTCATAAGATCCTTTGTAGGTAAACACTGCATAACGTCCGGCAGGCAATTGCTTGAAGCCGACATCCCCTTTGGGAGTTACGGTTACAGGCATCACCATGCAAACATCGGTACGCAACTTGTCGGCAGGCGTCACTTTGGGGTCATCGTGGTACATGCAATAAGGGGCCATGTCACCCATCGGCAGTTTTTCTTCTTTGATGAATTGGAACAAACGCATCCATGTGCCTCCGTAATCATTCATTTTATAGTCTCCGAACAGGCGGATATAAATTACATTTCTGGCAGGCACTTCTCTTATTTCTTTCTTTAACTCTAAATCGGGTCTGATAATTGCTGGTTTCATAATTACAAAATTTTTATTGTTACGATACTCATTAGGTGAAATTCCATAGAACTGCTTGAATACTTTCGACAGTGACGATGGTGAGGAATAGCCGATGCGATAAGCGATATCTGCAATAGGCAAATCCGAGTAACGCAACAGGCGAGCGGCAGATTCTGTTCGTGTCCGGACTATGAACGTCCCGATTGGCTCGCCCAGAAATGCTTTCATGATGCGATGGAAGTAGAACGGAGAGAAATGAGAAATCTTGGCCAATGATTTCAGATCAATCTCTTCTCCAAGATGGAGGTTGATGTAATCTACTACTGCATTTACGCATTTCTGATACTCTTCACGCGTGGTCTTCTTGCTATGTTCCATAAGTTCTTCTTTGAATTTCACGATGCAAAAATAAGGGTAAATAGAATAGGGGACTTGTCCAAAGTTGCTATAAATTCAATATCCTTGTACCCCCCCATGATTTTAAAGAAATGACCAAAGATATAAAAAAGAAACTACAGGAGTGGGCAAAGACCTATCATTGTGCGGATTTTATTCAAAATGATCCGGTACAATTCCCGCATCGTTACCGGCAGAAACAGGATATAGAAATCAGCGGTCTGCTGACTGCTATTATGAGTTTCGGCAATCGTAAGCAGATTCTGAAGAAAGCTGATGAATTACACGATTGTATGGGGGCGTCTCCTTATCAATATGTACTTTCCCGTTGTTGGGAGAAGGATTTTCCTGCTGAGGAAAAACGTAGCTTCTACCGGATGCTTTCGTATGCCGATTTCTATTCTTACTTTGAACGCTTGTATGCTGCTTATTCCCGTTTTGAAAGTTTGGAAGAGGCGCTCCAAGTGTATTCCGGACTGCCAATAGAGAAACTCTGTGCTTTTCTGGAAGTATCTTCCCGCAGTCCTCAGAAGAAGCTGAATATGTTTCTCCGCTGGATGATACGTAAAGGACCGGAAGTTGACTTTGGAATTTGGGAAAGTTTTGATTGCAGGGATTTAATCATCCCTTTGGATACGCATGTTTGTCGCGTAGCCCGATTGTTGGAACTTACCGAGACGGAAACTTTTTCCTTGAAAAATGCGCAAAGGATAACTGCCGCATTAGCGGAAGTCTTTCCGGATGATCCCTGTTTCGGTGATTTTGCTTTGTTTGGCTATGGGGTGAATAATAAATAGGAACTATCAGTTGAAGATTAGCTTTGTTGTATCGTATCCCCGTTGAGTAGCTATGCTAAGAAGCTGCTCCTTTATATCTTCCGGAAGTTGTTTTTCGCGACTCAATATCCATAAATATTTGTCCGTACTGCTTCCTACCAGTACATAGCCATAATTTTCTTGATCCAGTTCCAGTATGTAATAATCGGAATAGAACCATAGAAAGAAGGAAACTTTTAATTTGCCTGGTTGTTGCGGATCGGGCTGTTTCGCACGTCCGGTTGCTTTTTTGAATACTCCATTCCGGTAACCGGCATTTTCTACCTTGATGCTTCCGTCAGGCTGCAAAGTGTAAGTTGCGGTAACATTTACCATATCTTTTTCAAAATGGTTTTCGTAACGGGCTATTTCGTGCCACACGCCCATATAGCGTGGGATATCTACTTCTTTAACGGTATTTTTGATTGCTGCTTTCATATCTGTTATGTTTTTATTTATAACACACCGTGATTCGTATTTGTTCTTTGGCATTATGTCCCTTTTTTACTATTTCTCCCCATTCCTTTTGTCTACTTTTGCCGCAATTCATGAGATATATCATATATTTGTCGTATGCAAACTTGCCGTATCATAAAACCTGCTCCCACCTTATCCCCTTATATCCGTTATTATTGGATATTACGGGATGATGCTCTTACTCCTGTGTCGGAACGGACATTGCCTGTTGGCTGTATGCAACTGGTGTTTCATAAGGGTAGGCAATTATTATCATTGCAAAATTCACAATTACAACCACAATCTTTTATTGGCGGTCAGTCTTTCGGCTTTTCCGACGTTATGTCGACGGGAATGATTGAAATGATAACAGTGGTTTTCCAGCCCTATGCAGCAAAGACTTTCCTGCGAATCCCGCTGCATCTTTTCTTCGGGCAAAGTATCTCTACGGATGAAGTGGAAGATATGGAACTCTCTGATTTATCCCGGAGAATCGTGGATACTACGGATAATGACCAATGTATCCACTTGATTGAAGACTTCTTCTTCCACCGTTTGGTTTCCTGTTCTGAATACAATCTGAAAAGACTCTCTACTGTTTTGCATGAAATAAACCTCCATCCGCAAGTCAGCACATTAGAGCTTTCTGATATAGCCTGCCTCAGTTCCAAGCAGTTTGGCCGTATATTTGCTGATTATATAGGTACTACTCCTAAAGAATTCCTTCGTATTGTGCGCATGCAGCGTGCTCTTTATACTTTGCAACAAGATCCGGCTTTGCCTTTTGCCCAGGTAGCTTATGAGTGTGGCTTTTCCGACCAATCTCACATGATCAAGGAGTTTAAACTCTTCTCCGGCTATACCCCTGCCGAATACCTATCTGTCTGTGCTCCTGTCTCCGATTATTTTTCCACTCTTTAAAGATGTCTGTTTTCTTCTATTGAGGGTTGCCGGCTTGCCCTATTTTTGCATTGTCTTTGCAAAGGCATAGTAATAATCATGAAAAGAAAACAAAATGAAAAAACTAATTGCATTTTTTGAAATTCCAGCTGCTGATTTCCGTCGGGCAATCGATTTTTATGAAACCGTGTTGAATATGAAACTTCCGACTTGCGAATGTGAGGAAGAGAAGATGGCATTTTTCACTGAAGGGGATGAATTTGTCGGAGCAGTTTCTTATGCTTCTGATTTCCTTCCTTCTGAAAAAGGGGCGCTCATTCATTTCAATGTAGATGAGATTGAGCCTACTCTTGAAACAATTTTGAAAAAAGGCGGAAAAGTCGTTATTCCCAAAACAAAGATTGAGGCAGAGGGTAGGGGATATTTCGCTGTATTTGTTGATACGGAGGGAAACCGCGTCGGTATTTATGCAGATAAATAATCAGCATTTCTGATTTTTCTGTTTACATTTGCAGCACACTTTTAAATTGTACAAATTATGATTAGACTGAATGTTTTTATTCAAGTAAGTGAAAGTAACCGTGCTGCGGTGTTGGAAGTTGCAAAAGAGCTGGTGGCATCTTCTTTGAAAGACAAAGGTTGTATTGCCTATGATATTTTCGAAAGCGCTACCCGTAATGATGTCCTGATGATTTGCGAAACCTGGGAAGATGCGGAATCGCTGTCTGCTCATGAAAAAGCAGAACATTTTGTTACATTGGTCCCCAAAATACAGGAATTGGCTTCCATGAAGTTAGAGAAGTTTAGCTTCTGATATTGGGAAAGAGGATATACTCCAATGCAGTATATCCTCTTTTTCTTTCTATCCTTTATATATGAATTTCAGTTATAAGCAAATTTGGATAATTGCGTATCCCATTCTTATCAGCCTGCTGATGGAGCACATGATAAATGTTACGGATACAGCTTTTTTAGGCCACGTAGGTGAAGTCGAATTAGGAGCATCTGCATTGGCAGGTGTTCTTTATATGGCTATTTATATGCTTGGCTTCGGATTCAGTATTGGTGTACAGATTCTGATAGCTCGTAGAAATGGCGAACAGAAATATAGTGAAATAGGCGGAGTATTTATACAGGGCGCTTTTTTCCTGCTGGCATTGGCTACCGTCATGTTTTTCTTGTGCGATTTTATTACAACACATATTCTTGGTCGTTTGATATCTTCCGATCAGGTTTATACTGCTGCCGCTTCTTATCTGGAATGGAGAAGGTACGGGCTTTTCTTCTCTTTTATTGCAATCCTGTTTCGCGCGTTCTATATTGGTATTACGGAGACACGCACTCTGACGCTCAACTCTATAGTGATGGTGCTCAGTAATATTATTTTCAATTACATTCTGATATTCGGAAAATTCGGTTTTCCGGCTTTAGGTATTGCAGGTGCAGCAATCGGTTCTTCACTGGCGGAGTTGGTTTCTCTATTGTTTTATGTGGCATATACCTGGTTCAAAGTAGATAAGAAGAAATATGCATTGTTTCAACAGTTCAGTTTCAAACTGGCGGAATTTAAACGGATTTGGAATATTTCCTGCTGGACTATGCTTCAGTCTATACTGTTCCCGTCTCAGTGGTTTTTGTTTTTTATAGCCATAGAGCATTTGGGAGAACGATCTTTGGCCATAGCTAATATCATGCGGAGCATCAATACGTGTTTCTTCATGGTTATTTTTGCGTTTGCCGATACTGCAAGCTCCATGGTGAGCAACTTGCTGGGAAGGGGTGAAGAGAAGAGTGAAATCTGGCTTGCCTGTAAACGTGCCATACGTTTAACTTATATGATAGGTATCCCGTTTTTATTGCTGTCTGCCCTGTTCCCTACCGTGTTATTGCAGATATATACCAATAGTCAGGAGTTGGTGCAAGCAGCATTACCCACTACGTACATTATGTTACTGGGGTATTTCCTTTCAGCTCCCGGATTAGTATTGTTCAATGCTGTTTCCGGAACAGGAAATACAAACCGCTCCATGAGGATTATGCTGATAACTATTTCAGTTTATGTCGTTTATGTTGTTATCATGGTTATGTATCTGAAAGTGGATGTGGCTGTTGCATGGACCAGCGAATATATTTATGGGGCATGTTGCTGTTGCTCTCTTATCTGTATCTGAAAAGGGAGAATTGGAATAAGCGCATTTAATTACGATTCGGATATAAGAGAAGTTTCTTCATTTTTTCTCTCTATTCTAATGTATTGCAATACTCCTGCTGTTTCTTTTTAGGTAATTTCTTGATTACTTCCTCTATAGAGTGATTGATTAATTCCTTTATCAGACTATCCGGTACATCGCTCTCCAGATAGATGGTAATCCAGTGTTTCTTGTCGGAAAACGGACCGAATGTAATGCCATTATATAACTCCATTAACTCTGTCGACTTAGTGGGGTCGCACTTTGTGTCTGCCCAAAAGCGCCCTTCTTTAGGATTTAATGGAGCAAAAGTGAACATCTTGTCCATGATTTTGTAGACAAGGGTATTTTCGCCAAAGGGGAAACTTTCTGTTGCTCCTTTGATACTTAAACAATATTCCCGATATTCTTCAATATTCATGGCTTTACCCTTTTTCATTTTATTCCGTCTCAAAAATACGATTTCTTTTCATAAGCTCATGTAAAAGTTCCATAAAAAAGAACTCAAATACCACTTGGAATAAGGACAATGCATACTTTTGTGAAAGTAACATACCCACGGGTGATGGTACACGAGTAGAACATGAAAAAAGTGATAAAAGCAGATGTTGCGAATAGGTGTAAAGACGTCGATGTGGAATCCTTGGCACGGCTGTCATAAGTTTAGTACAGGGTGTCAGCATTGCTATGTTTATCGTACGGATGGTAAATATGGTAAGGATAGTTCTGTTGTAACAAAGACGGAAAAGTTCAATCTGCCCGTACAACTAAAGAAAAACAAAACTTATAAGATACCTTCCGGTAATCTGGTCTATACTTGTTTTACTTCTGATTTTCTGGTAGAAGATGCCGATGTGTGGCGTCCTGAAGCATGGGAGATGATGCGGTTGAGGCAAGATCTTCATTTCCTTTTTATCACTAAACGCATTGACCGGTTGAAGGATTGTTTACCTCCTGATTGGGGAGAAGGATATGATAATGTAACGATCTGTTGTACGATGGAGAATCAGGATCGGATTGACTATCGCCTGCCTATTTATAAGGCAGCTCCCATAAAGCATAAAATCATTATTTGCGAACCTCTTCTCAGTCGGATAGATTTCAGGGGAGAGTTAGGTGAATGGGTTGAGCAGGTTGTGGCCGGAGGAGAATCCGGAAGGGAGGCCCGTGTATGCGATTATGACTGGGTTTTGGAGATTCGTCGCCAATGCATAGATGCCAATGTAGGCTTCTGGTTCAAACAAACAGGCTCTTTTTTACTGAAAGACGGAAAGGAGTTTAAAGTGGCCCGGCAGTTTCAGCATTCGCAGGCCCGTAAGGCAGAAATAAATTATGAGCCGGATCGTACCTCTCTTATAGAAGAGAGTACGGGTAATGTTATTTTGTAGTTTCCTGCGTTCAACTATCCTACCGGTTTGATTGTTATATACTCAATATATCAATAATATAAGATTTGTTGGAGAGCTGAAGATATGAAATCAACTAAGGAAATTTATTTGGCAGGAGGCTGTTTCTGGGGAACCGAACACTTTCTGAAACTGATTGATGGCGTAGAGGCAACGCAAGTAGGTTATGCAAACGGCAATATTGCCAATCCGACTTATAAACAGGTATGTACCGGAACTACGGATTTTGCAGAAACCGTGAAGGTACAGTATGATCCTGTGAAAGTGGACCTGCCTTTTCTTATAGATCTTTATTTCAAAACCATCGATCCTACCAGTGTAAACAAGCAAGGTAACGATAGGGGTACTCAATATCGTACAGGCATCTATTATACCGATCCGGCAGATTTATCGGTCATTCAGGAAACGGTACGCCGTTTGGCTGCAACTTATACCCGTCCGCTGGCAGTAGAAATAAAGCCTTTGGAGAACTTTTATCCGGCAGAAGATTATCATCAGGATTATTTGGATAAAAATCCGGGTGGGTACTGCCATATTCATCCTGAGTTATTCGACTTGGCGCGTAAGGCTAAAATGCCGAAGAAATCTGCCCCCGCTTATAGTAAACCGGATGATGCGGCCTTACGTTCCAAACTTACTCCGGAACAATATGCCGTGACTCAAAAGAATGCAACCGAGCCGGCTTTTCATAATGATTATTGGGATGAACACCGTCCCGGCATTTATGTAGACATCACTACGGGTGAGCCTTTGTTTGTTTCAACCGATAAGTTTGATTCCGGTTGTGGTTGGCCCAGTTTCTCAAAGCCGATTGACCGTAAACTTATTCAAGAGAAAATGGATACATCTCATGGCATGGTGCGTACAGAGGTTCGGAGTGCTGCAGGCGATGCCCACTTAGGACATGTCTTTACAGACGGTCCGGCGGATAAAGGGGGGTACGCTATTGCATTAACAGCGCTTCGTTGCGCTTTATTCCTAAAGATAAAATGAAGGCGGAAGGATATGGAGATTATATTGACTTGGTAAAGTAATGTTTCGTATCCGGAAAGTTTTCGTATCTTTAGCAAAAACGGAATTATGATTGAATTTAAAGCTGTATCACTGGCGTCTCTTCTAAATCTGAGGAATCAGTATCTGGACTCTTTGCGTTATCCTCAGGAATTGCATTGCGAGTGGCTTGTTGCAAAAGGGGGGTGTTTTTGTATCGAACAAGATGGGAGAGTAGTAGGATATTTCATTCGGTCGGAAGAAGGCGATTTGATTGAGTTTTATTTGCCTGATAAATTGTTTTCCCGGAAGGAAGAAATATTCGGAAGAGTGCTGGAAGAGTTTCAGATTAAGAGTGCTTTCTGTAAGTCTTTTGATGATTTATTTATGGCTTGCTGCCATGCATTTGGTCAGTCCAGTAAAATAGGTGGTTATCTATTCCGTTTCTTCACAGAAGAAATAGTGATGTCTTTGCCTGAGGAAGTTACTGTCCGTAAAGCAAAAGAAATAGATATTCCGTTATTGCTCACCCATGACAGTGATTTGTATGAGTCTCCAGAAGAATTGAATTATACTGTTTCGCATCGGATGATACTTATGTACGAAAAGGATGGAGTACTTCTGGGGTGTGGATATCTTATCCGTGTCCTTCCGGACAAAGAAATTTTTGATGTAGGAATGTGGGTGAATCCGGCATTTCGCAGGCAAGGGTATGCTACGCTCATTATTTCACATCTGAAGGAAACATGCTTGAAAGCGGGATATACTCCCATTGCGGGTTGTGCCGCTGATAATAGCGCTTCGCGAAGAACGTTGGAAAAATGCGGGTTTATGACGAAGCATTGCACTATCGTTTTTGAGTTTTAAAAACATTGTTTGCATTCGATATGTTATCATATCATAAATAAACAGTTTTCAAATAGTACGATTATGGCTAAAAAAGCCCTATTTGGAAGGTAAAGTATTTTTGTGGTAAAGGTTTCCATGTTGTTTTGAGAAAGAGAATGAAGACTTGAATTGCGCAATGGAGTGCTTGTTGCAGTGTCACAGTTGTTTACGTGTGGAATATGAAGAGCGTATACTTTTCTTGACTCCATTTGTACATCTGCTTGTCAGCCGGAATGGGGGAGAAGGACTGCATGGAGCCCGCTTGCTTGCTAATACTTTACATCTGCTTATAGACTTCATGGATGCGGACGGTAGTGGTAATGTGTTGAATATCAAAAGTGTTGAAGATGAGATGTATAAGCTATATTCTGAACTTTATCCAAGGGAGTGATATTTTCTTCTTTTTTTGACTTTCAAATAGGGCAAAAACGGCTTTTTTCGCGAAAAGTCGTTTTTGGTATATTGGTATATATGTCGGATCTTTGCAGAGTCAAAAAGATAAATTATTTAAAACAGAATTAAGCAGAAATGAATAAGCACTTTTACCTTAAACATGAGATTATGGCTTTCAATGATCCCCGCATCCAGAACATGCTCCGTCAGGAAGGCGGCAAGGCTTACGGCGCCTACTGGTACATAATGGAAAAACTGAGCCTGCTGCCTGATATGGAAGCGGAGCTGAAATACCTGAAACCTTTTGCCACTCGTAATTTTACCTATCCTTATATGATGAAGATCGTCACGAATTTCGGTTTGTTCACCGTCACCGACAGTTGTTTTTCACCTGTGCAGCTCAATACGAAATGCGTTGCGGAACCGCAAAAAGCAGAAGAAAACACTGCGGAAAACAGTGGGCAAAATGGCAAAAAGTACCCGGACAATGATGTAAAACCGGGCAAAAATGCCGGCTTTTCGACGAAAAACAGGCAGACAATGGACAAAAATCGCGATGGAAATGAATCTGAAATAAATCGCAATACTCCGAATATCAGTGGTTTATCGAATGAAAATCTACAGCAAAAAGAGAATATAAGAGATATAATAACAACAGCAGCAAAAGAAAAAGAAATATCTGCTGCTGTTGTTGATCGTAATGATACCGGTGTCCCTGCCGATACCGGTGTCTCCGCCAATGCTTCCGTTTCTCCTTTTTCCGGCGGTAGTGCCCTTCACGCCATTCGTCCCTGGCAGGAATTGGTGGACGGGCTGTGTCTGGAGAGCAGTTGGGCGGAAATAGCCTGCATGAAGAGCGGGTATGGTGGTTTGCTGAGCCGGTACTTCAAAGAGGCTATAGGCTTTTTCAAGCAGCACATTCTGCTCTACGACAAGGGCTCGTCCTTGCTGAACAGCAGTGACGTACACCAGTATTTTGCTAACTTCACGGCTCCCGGCAGCCGTACCTCAGCCTTCCTGCATGCAGAGCTTTTGAAGCTGGAGGCTGCCGAGCAAAGCCATTCCCTCGACCCTTACCGCTTCGAGAAGCGTATCGGCGGGCAACGCACCTACATGGGTTGTCCCATCCCCGATGAAGCACCTCCCCGTCCGGAAGACAATGCTATCTGGAACGACCGGACGAAGCAATGGATTCTTCCCCGGCTTAGGAGCAAAGCGGCCTCGTGAAGCGACGAAATCCGTCTCACGGGACGGGATGACCTCGCCCCGTGGGATGATAAAAATCCTTCCGCGTAAGGAGGGTAGAACACTTTGTATGTAAAGTATGAGAGAGGATGATTCCCGTGAAACATCGATGAATAAAGGGCTTGGAATGAATTACACGATTCGGCGATATTAAAACGATTCGCTATTTTTAAGTTACAGAGAGTTACGCAAAAATGGAATATAATGGGTTTCTAAACGATTGAAAGTTACATGGAACTAAAATGAGGGCTGAATTGGTGCTTTTAGAGGCGTAATTCAGCCCTTTTTCTGTGTGGGATGCCTATCTACTCTTGGGTACTGCGGATGAGATGAGACTGCCTGATAATGGCTCTCTGGGTTGCCTTAACGCCACCATCATATAGACCGGCATGGAGCAAAGAACTTTGTTTGATGCCTATTTGAGCATCGTTTAGGACGGTATAGATAGCACTGATGCTACCGAAATAATAGTCTTTCTTCTCAAAAATTAAATGTACGTGAATAACCTTAGTCATATCATATTATTTAGAAGTTTCAATTGCAAAGATATTCCAAATAATAATTATATAGAAGTATTTAGGGCGAAAATAGAGGATGTTTAGAGCGTTTAAATAGACTCTTTGTTTGGATGATCCGAAATTAGTAAATGGAGAAATCTTTAGTGGTGCTCTGCGAAGTGAGGAAGTGTTAAATAATGGATTGGGGTTACCTTTGGGGTTACTGAAATGGGGTTACTCTTTTGTCCACATTGTTTATTCTCTTGTTGAATGGGGTTACTTTTTCGCCTTAAAAAAAATAGTGTTTTGGGTATGATGTTTCTTTTGAAGTGGTGTTTTATGGCGTTTTAATAAATATTTATAGGGGGATAGTATAGTAGTTTTTTAATGTGTTAGGACTGCAAAGCTTGTATAAGTGGTTGATTTGTAGTATTTATTAGCGGAATAAGTGGTATTTTAGCGGCATAAACGTGCGCGCGGCGCATAATATAGCAGGATAGAGCAGCAGGTAGCTCGCATGGTTCATACCCATGAGGTCACAAGTTCGAGCCTTGTTCCTGCCACAATGTTTATTGAAGGTGTTGGAACGTTCCCGCTGATCAGGACTCTGACTGAGGGATAATACGTATGAAGGTTTAAGGTTATTGATTGATTGTTGATGGAAAACGCTCCCGGTGATTGTGCCGGGAGCATTATTAGAAGGTAGTATGGCAAAGAAAATAATAGTTGCATTTGATATCATCAATGAAAATGATGAAAGCATTATAGGGAAATCATTTAATTCGGTTATGACCCCTTTGCGTGTTGATGACATAACAAGTGATGATATTATAAATATCGAACAGGAACTGAAAGATTTTCTTTTTAACGCTCGGGTAAATGAGTATATAGGTCACTTGTTTCACCGATTGAAGGATTTATCTCCAGAGGTACTCGGTAATAGTAAGTTGACAGAATCGCCTCTGCGGCCTTTTTCGTATCTAATGAATCACATTGAATTTCCGCATTAGTGCAGTATTTCCCAACAAAAGGGTCTTTGATAATGCCTTGGATAATTACAATTTCATCTGTACTTTGGTCCCTTAATGCGTTTATATGCCGCCAGAACTCTGCATTCTCTCTTCTCTCTTTTCTACGAGACTCGTCAGTAAAGGCCACATCTCTAAATTCATACAACTGTCTTTCTTTATCATTCATAGTCTATTATTTGATTTTATAAAATCGTCAATTGGAAAATTATCATTTCCGCAATTAAATCTAAAAGGCCGTTTTATAGCTTTAGATGCAATGCGGAAAACTTCTTCGCTATTAGACAAAGGGTACTTGTCTTTCCGAACAAGTAAGGCTAAATCTCTAAAATTATATCCATTTGGCGGGAAAAAATATGCCCAATAAGGATCATCAACAGGAAGTGTCACATCTTTCAATGGAATAATTTTCTTGGGAGTATAACCATCCAAAGCAAATCTATATTGAAGATAATAACGTTCTTTATCTTCATCTCCTATAATAGTTTTCCATGTATTATGCATATGCATTAGAGCGATAATTAAATTATACTCTTTTTTAAGAGTTTCGACATCATAATCTGACATCAGATTATGAACATCTCTTGAAAACAAATAAAATGGTTTAATATCATCTTCAAGTGATAATATTTGTTTGCTAAGAAGGGACATTTCTTCCTTTGACTGGCAAGATGAGAAGTAAAATATGTTATTCCTAATATACTCTACCTTTGGCTTTTTATATTCTATTTTAAAAGATTCCATTGCTTATCCTAGTTATTTAGTACTGATAGCTTGTAATATTCGTTTCATTTGACTTTCAAGTATATCATATTTGTCTTCCAATTGATTGACTTTATCGTAATATATTTCGTTGAGATTGGGCATTTTAGCACTGAAGTACCACTCTGCATGGAGAATTGTATTTATTTCTTGTTCTTCCAAATTAAAATTGGGATAATTGACCTTATCGATGTTATCTGACATGCAAACGATAAAGCCATGTTGATGGAATCTATTCTTAATTCTTTTGATGTATGAGCGACCATTGCGATCACTTACAACGTAAACATGCCGGTCTGGCATGTCTTGCCACTCTGAACGTTCCAGGAGCCTGACAACGACATAAGAACTATCTAATAATGTAGGAGACATACTTTCTCCTTTAATATGGACACAAAAGTATCTGCAGCCATCGTGTACCATAGAAGAAGGCATTTTTATAGTATCCACTACTTCTAAATAATCAGGATTATCATATCCGCAACATCCTGCGGCAACAGAGATATCAACCAATGGAATGGAAACGAAATTATCGTCTTGGGCAGGTGTGGATGTTGTAGATGTTACACCAGTGGTCGCAACTTCATGACGAAGCATAAGACCACGACCTGCAATTAACCATTCTGCAGAATATGAGGGATAATTTTCAACTATATTCTGTAACCACTTTGATTGGATGTCTGTACCATTAGCTATAGCTCTAGATAACACGCCTTTACTAGCACCGATACTACGTTCTAATGCGGCGATAGTTATCCCCTCATTTAGTGCTATTTCTTGAATTCTTGATAAAATATTGCTCATTTGGATGAAAATTATCTCGTAAAATCTTGCGTAGATGAAAATTATCACTTAGCTTTGCAGCATGTTTAATAGAAACAGCCCCAAATATAGTGATAATTTTAATCTAAATAGATATATGAGACAGAAAATTGAATTAGATGCCAAAAGCAAGGTTAAGCTTGCTAAAACATTCGGTGTGACTGTGCAGAACGTAAGCCAAGCTTTATTACTCAAACGTAATAGTGTTCAGGCTTGTAAAATTAGGGAGGCAGCATTGAAAAACGGTGCTTCATTGGTGCAGATTGTTGACGTGACTGATGAACTGAAGAGGCAGGTGAAGGTGCTGGATGCTAAAGGGAATGTTAAGGCGGTGATAGCAAATGATACAATAACTTTATAAATGGTATGGATATGGCAACAAAAGCAGTATATGATCAATGTGTCATGATGAACAGAAAGAAAGGGCGTCGTAGCTACTATACCGGCAGCTACAAGCCCAATATGATATTCTTATTCGGTGAGAAGCGATTGGCTACAAAAGCCCAGTTTGTTAAGCTCAGCAAAATGGAACAGAGACGCCACCTTGCCGAGGATAGAGTCTTGGTCTCCATGTATCTTGAAATGTAAGTTGACACCGATGATTCCATCGCATGTGTATGTGTCTTTTACCGCTTCAAAAGTAATATCTGAAGCTTTGGCATATTTTTCACATTTAGTAATGGTGGCTTGTAACATTTTTATCATTTTATCGAAATTGGAGTCAGCAGCCAAACTTTTGAAGCTGTAAAATAGGATAAATTCTTGTGATGGGAAGTAACTCATAATTATATTTTTTTGTTTGATGCTACAAATGTAGCGAAACTATCCCGGTTCGGGATGAATAGGGATAGACTTTTGATAATTAAAAATGAAAAGTGATATGGACAGAAAATTAACGGAAAAAGAAGTAGCGTTCCTACAAGAACTGCGGGAACTGATGGCGAACCACAATGTCCTTCTGAGCGTGGCGAATGACAAAGTATGCATAGATGTAGCATACGATGAGGATTCACAGGAGTCCATCTTGCTGTCTGAAGACATTACCTCTTACGGCGATATTGATGAACTGATTATACAGAACTCTTAAAACTCAAATAATATGAAAACTTGGAGACGAATTCAGAAAATAGCCATTGCCGTAGGCATGATTTACGGGCTATGGCTGGGAAGTAATGCGGATGCTACGGACGCGGATGCACGTAGTGCGTTTGTAATAGTGGTGTTGGCGTGTGTGGTGGCGATATCTATGTTTACACCGGACAAGAAAGACACGAAAGCGGTGTAGAAGAAATGATAGCAGATCCGGAACTTCCTACATAAATTAGCTCTTGGGAAAAGGAAGTGGCTGGTTCCCCGGTTCGATGCCAGGGCTTGTACAAGTTGAATAAATAAAGTTTCTGATTATGGAAATGTTTGGAAAGACACTGCGTGTTAGCTATAGGGAACTTGTGGAGGGTGGAATATTAAGCAAGTCCAGTTACAAGAAATATGTCTATGAAGGCAAACTTGTGGTAGCACAACGCGGAGGCAGGAATCGGGAGGCGTTGATTTATTACGAAACCATGTATGAACCGATTCGTAAGAACTATGATGCCAAGAACCCCAAAGCCAAAGAGAAAATCAAACAACAAGTAGCTCCCATGAATAACCGATTAAAAAGTGACAGCAAAGCTGTTGATTTCTATAAGAAATATACTCCGAAGATTTCCTTGGACCGCCAGGCGGAATATACTTTGAATGCCAAGGTACTGAATGCTATGGTGGCACTGGAAGTGAGCATGCGCGACTCGCAAGGCAAGTGCGGTGTTCAATACAATAAGATGATACGCGAACAGGTTATTGCCCTGTATGAAAGCCTGCGTGAGCGATATCAACACACACTTCCGAAAGCCCGCCTGATGGAAAAGTATGCCGCTTACAAGAAGTACGGTTATGCGGTGCTTGTCAATGGCAATGCCGGTAACCAGTCCGCCCGTAAGGTTGGACCGAAAGAAGGCCGTTTGTTGCTGAAGTTAAAGAGAAGCAAGTTCCCGGTATATTCCGACCAGCAGATATTCGATAAGTTCAATAAGATCGTAGCTGAGCGGAACGAACGTGCTACCTGCGAAGAGGATAAACTGAAACCGATTGCCTCTCCCCAGACAGCCATTAATTACCTGTATAAGACCAGTATCAAACTGTGGTGGTATGGCGTCGTTCAAGGCGAGATTGCCTTCAAGAACGAATTTATGCCTCAGTTCGACACTAAGCTTCCGGATATGCCAAATACGTTGTGGTATGGTGACGGTACGAAGGTGAATCTTTACTATAAGGAGTACGACAAGAAGCAAAAACGTATGGTAGCGCGTACCATCGACGTGTATGAAGTGATGGATGCTTGTACGGAAGTCTTCTTAGGATATTCTTTCGGCGTTGAAAACTTCCTCACCCAGTATAATGCCTACCGCATGGCACTTGAGACGTGGAAAGTGAAACCTTACGAGATCGTGACCGACAACCAGGGTGGACACAAGCGGGAGGAAGCCCGAGCCTTCTTCAAGAAGATTTGCCACCTGCACAAGACAACCATGCCGCACAACGGCCAGTCCAAAACCATTGAAAGCGCTTTCGGACGTTTCCAGATGCAAGTGATGCACAAGCTCTATAACTACACCGGACAGAATATCACCGCAACAAAAGAGAACAGCCACGTCAACGTGGACTTGATCATGAAGAACATCGCCCAGCTTCCCACTCTGGAAGAGATGAAAGAACAATATCTGGCATGTCGCCAAGAATGGAACGAAATGTTGCACCCCACTTCTGAAACAGGCATGACCCGTATGGAGATGTATACCACACTCAGCAGTCCGAACGCTGAGCCGCTGGATGACTTCGGGGTACAGGAACTCTTCATGCTGCTGAGCAAAGATAGTGTGAAGTATAACAAGCACGGCTTCATCTTCGAGCGCAACAAGCAGGAATACCGCTACATGGTATACGGTGAAGACGGGCTGGTAGACATGAACTTCCACATGCAGAACATCGGCAACAGTTTCCGTTACCGCTACGATCCAAAAGATATGACTGCGGTGGAACTGTGGGAAGTGGGTGCAAAGGGTGCGTTGAAATATGCTGCCACCGCCACGCCGAAGGTTGTCATCCATCGTGCCACGGCAGACCGAACGGAAGAAGAAAGCAGCAGGCTTTTCGCCCAGATACACGCCAACAAGCGTGCTCTCGTGGGACATTATATTGCCTGTGAAGAACTTCTACTCGAAGAGTGCATGAGCGAAGCCTATACGAAACTCGTGATGCCTATTCCGCCCGGTGAATCCCAAAAGAGCATGGAGCGTCAGCGTGAAGAATATGCCAATGAGGAACTGACCGCTCCGGTGCAGTACCCCGAAGGCGTGGGACCGGGAACCTATAATTCCGAACCGGAAGAAGAGCCTGCCGGACTCGCTTCTGTGGGTGAGTATACCAAACAGACTTCCGGCATGACCGATGTGGAGATGTACCAATCCTTTTTCGGCACCAATTAACTGGCATTCAATAACCAATTAACCAGTATTCAATAATCAATTAAATACCCTTCAAAAACAATGAAAGAACTAAGTAAACAAGACAAGGATGCCATTCGGGATGCACTGATGGAGTATTGCAGCAACTACCCCTCGCAGAACCGCGCCAGCGAGAGCCTGAACGGTGTGAGTGCTGCCACGGTATCGCAGATATGCAATTCCAAGTACACCAGCATCAGCGACGATATGTTCAGCCGCATAGCCGCACAAATAGGCTACAGCCTTGAACGCTGGACGCTGACGGACAGCGATGCTTTTAAGCGGATCACCTTCGCCATGACGGATGCACAGGCCTACAAGAATACCACTTGGATAGTGGGCGATGCAGGTTGTGGTAAGACCACCGCCGCCATCGAATACTGCCGTACTCACCGTAATGTCTTTTATATCCTTTGTTCCGAAGACATGAAGAAAAGCGACTTCGTGCGCGAGATCGCCAAGCAGGTGGGTGCCCCGGTGGACGGGACGAACCTGCGGGATATCCTGGAATATGCCATCAGTATGATTGCTTTCCTTCAAAGCCCGCTCATCATCTTCGATGAAGGCGACAAGCTGACGGATAGTGTGTTCAGCTATTTTATCAGCATATACAACAGGCTGGAGAATAAATCAGGCATCGTGTTTCTTTCTACGGACTACATCAAACGCCGTGTGGAGAGTGGGCTTCGCTATAACAAGAAGGGTTATAAGGAGATCAATAGCCGAATCGGTCGCAAGTTCTTCGACGTGAATGTAGCTACCGAACAAGATGTATACGCCATCTGCCAGGCGAACGGCTTGACCGATCTTGCAGAGATAAAGCGTGTTCAGCGTGAGGCTGCCCAGGGCGAGTATGACCTTCGCCGTGTGAAACGTGTGGTGCATGCCTGCAAGCGTATCCAAGAAGCCCAGCGTATGAAAGGAGAACAGGCATGAGCGAGACAGTGAATGATGCAAAGACTTTCCAGCGCAACGCCAAAGGGGTGCGGGAACTGTTGAGCATGAAGTTCGAGACGCTGGCTTTTGAAGGTGCTTGGCAGGATGCCTTCGGTACGCCGGAACGCCGGGGTGTGTGGATGGTGTGGGGCAATACCGGGAACGGAAAGACTTCCTTTGTGATGCAGCTTTGCAAGGAACTGTGTAAGTATGGCCGCGTAGCTTACGACAGTCTGGAAGAGGGCGCCTGTCTGACGATGCAGAACACGTTGAAGCGTTTCAACATGCAGGAAGTGAACCGCCGCTTCCTGCTGTTGGATGCGGAGCCACTGGATCAGTTAAGCCTGCGCCTGAAGAGACAGAAAGCTCCCGATTTCGTGGTGATAGACAGCTTTCAGTATACGCAGATGACTTACGCCCAGTATATCAGGTTCAAGGAACAGCACCGCAACAAGCTGATTATCTTTATCAGCCATGCCAGCGGCAAGAATCCGGACGGACGTAGTGCGAAGAAAGTAGCGTTTGATGCTTCGTTGAAGATATACGTTGAGGGATATCGGGCATTTTCCAAGGGACGGTTTATCGGATCGAAAGGATATTACGATATCTGGCCGGAAGAGGCGGCTAAATTCCGTGGAGAGGATATAAATGCATAATGTTTAGTGATTGATTAGCAATGAGAACAACGAAAGATAAACCTATTACCTCGCAGCAACTCAAAGCCCTGCACGCCACGTTCCGGACGCTCCGAATGGACGATGAAGCCCGCCACGACTGCATCTATTCTTTTACCAACGGACGAACGCAGAGCAGTAAGGACCTGACTATGGAAGAGGCGCGGCAACTGCTGGGGAAGCTGAACCCGTTGGATGACAAAGCCCGTGAATTGCAACGCAGGGAAGCACAAATGGTGTTCCGCGATATTTACCGTCTGTCCTTCCTGATACCTCAGTTGAACGAAGGTTTCACCAGCAATAGCGAAGAAGAATATCGGATGAATGTTGCTAAGCTCAATGTTTGGGCACGGAAATACACCAAGGCGCGTAAAGATGTGACAAGCATGGCCCTCTGGGAATTACAGGATACAAAGAAGCAACTGGAGGCATTTATGAGACGTGAAGAACGAAAAACAAAAAAATAATCAGATCATGAGAAAGCAAGAAGAAATCAACCGGGCGGCAGTCATTCTCCGCAAGAAAGGCGACCGTATCAGTGTGGCTCAGGCGGAAGTACTGGAACAGAGACGTACGGAAACGCAACTCTTTAAAGAGTTCGTATTGTCGGTAGGTGAGGATAAGAAAGACGAACAGTTTTTCTATGCCCTGCGGGATGCTGCACGCTATGCCGCAGGCGGAATGGAACTGGAGGATTTGATACCGGACGCGGACAAATACCCGGTAGACCTTGTTTCTGTGCAGAAGAAGGAACGGCAAACAGTGTCTTATCAGGAATATCAGGCATTGATGCGGCGGATGAGTATGCTGGAAGGGCTTGTGGATGAACTCTGCAAGGAACGCCGCCAGCGTGCCGAATACCAGAAGAAACCGGACACGAACCGGGCGGATTTCATCACTCAGGAAGATGCAACGAAATATGTCGGTTGCAGCCGTGAGACGCTGAATGCCTGGCAGCGCAAGGGATTTATTACCGGCTATCGCAAGGCGGGGCGGGTGTATTACAGCAAGAGTGAGTTGGAAAGCAGTCCGAAGGTGCAGAACTTCCGTAACTTGAAATGAAAGGAGGAAGAACTATGAGAGACTATATCCGCAAAACCCCGGACAACTCCGACCGCCGTCAGGAACTTGCCGGACGACTGGAAGCCAGTGCCGACCGCATCTGTGACCTTCAGGAATGCCTGATGGACGGTACCGATAAGTTGAAGCCTGCCGAATATGATCGCCTGCTGGATGTCTATCGGGCGGAACTGGTGCGATACGACCGTTTGGAACGGGAGTTGGAAGCCTTGGAAGTTCCGAAGAAGGCACCGATGAATAAGGAAAAGCGGCGCAAGCTGAACAGGGAAAGAAGAGAGAAGATTAATTATTAACCCAATAAAAAAGGAATTATGGCAAGAACTAAGAAAACAGTAGTCAGCGGTATCAACCGCGAACAGGCAGAACAGGCATTCGCGGACTTTGCGGCAGCCGATGCCAAAGTACAGAACCTTACGTCCAAGATGGACATCGAGATGACCCGCATCCGCGAGAAGTATGCTGACCAGTTGGCGGAACAGAACGCCCGGAAAGAAGCGGCCTTTGAGATTGTGCAGGCGTATGCGGTGGAGAACAAGGATGAGCTATTCTCCAAGAAAAAAGCGTGGAGAGCGCCCACGGCGTGTTCGGTTTTCGCACCGGCACACCGAAGCTGAAGAACCTGAAGGGCTTCACTTGGGCAGCGGTGACGAACCTGGCCAAAGAACTTCTCCCTTCGTACATCCGTACGACGGAAGAACTGGACAAACAAGGATTGCTGGCCGATCGTGACAACGAAGACGTTGCAGGCATGTTCCCGAAGATCGGCGTGCAGGTGGTGCAGGAAGAGTCCTTCTTTGTGGAACCTAAAAAGGAAAGCGATGCAGTTGCGCAGTGACATGAAAGAGATACACCGCTGGTATCAATACCGTCCACGCGGGCGATGCTGGGCGGTGTATCTCGAAATTACCTACCGCCAAGGAGGCAGTTTCCCTCCGAAGATATCGACACACGGGACAAAGGTCGGAGACTATCTGACCAAGGAAGAGGCGCGGCGGGAGACGTACAGGCTGAATGGTTGGACCTATAAAGAAAGGAAGATATGAGCGAGAAATGGAACGGGGTGCTGATTTCAGCACCCATCTTCGGAGCCGGGCGGGAGAAACCCCAAGAATTCCCCGGTTATAGTTGCGGCTATTGCCAAGGCAACGGCTATGTGCTCGATCCGGCCATCATTACGGAGCGGGTGAAGAAACCTTGTCCCTCGTGTGGCGGAACGGGACGGGTGAAAGCGGTGGTGAATGTGGAATGGGTACCTGACGGCGAAGTGAAACCTTATTTCAGGGAGGACATCCAGCCATGATATACCGTGAACCGAAAGCCCTGATAATTCAGGTGGAAGACAGCTATCTGGGGCAAGTGCAATACTATTGGACCTATTACGGCAAGCCGTGCGAGCTTACCGAAATCGGTGCCAAGACAATGGGGCTGACTGCCATATTAGTCTGTATGAATAATCCCGATGCGGGTTCCTTTGTTTATATCTTGTGCGAACGGCTGAATGCCCGGATGTATGACCAAAAGACGAAGAAACCGTTGACGGTGGAGGATGTGTTTTTGTTTTAACCTTTAAATATGAAAAGCCAAAACAACATTAGCCGTTTTATCTCCGGTCCTTGCGGCCAAGCCAAGAAAGGACTACATCAATCACTTCAGGCAGAGCAAACCGCTCGAAGGCGTTTATTTCGCGGACTTCATCCGTGAGGTAGTCGAAAAGAAATCCAGACGCAAGTCTGCCCAATATCCCGCCGTTTATGATGCTGTCATCAGGCACATCAACCGCTTTTCCGGGGAGTATGATTGCGATATCTTCACCAACTCAATAACTGAGGAGTTCCTGGATGATTTCATAGTCTATCTCGAAGAATGCGGATTACGACATAATACGATCGTTGGTTACATCTTAAAAATTCAGTCTATGGTACGAAAAGCAAGCCAGTATAATTATGCGGTAGACCCTTCTTATGAAGGGATTGACATCCGGTTGGAGGAAACCTCAGCCGTATTCCTCAGCATGAATGAGATTACGCGCATTTATTATTATAAGTTCGAGAAACAAGATAAGCGCCGAGCTAAAGAGCGTATCCGTGATTTGTTTGTGGTAGGGTGCCTCACTGCTCTTCGTTATTCTGATTACTCCACGTTGACGAAGGATAACTATCAGGGTGATTATATCATCAAACGGACGAAAAAGACGAATGTTGATGTGAAGATTCCGGCACATGATTACGTAAAGGAAATCTTTGCGAAGTACAACGGTAGCATTCCTTGTGGCTTGTGCATTCAGTATTTTAATAAGTACCTGAAGGTAATCATGCGGGAGATCGGGCTGAATGATAAGGTTACTTACTCATTTACCAAAGGCGGGAAGTTAGAAACCGTTACCCGTGAGAAATGGGAACTTATCAGTAGCCATACGGCCCGCAGAAGTGCCGCAACTAATATGTACCTCACTGGACGCATGAAGACACTGGAAATCATGAAACTGACAGGTCATCGGACCGAACAAAATTTCTTCCGCTATATTCGTCTGACTGGTGATGACATGGCACGAGCCATAAGCGGGAATATGTATTTTAGAAAGTAATAACCGGGCCTTCCCCGGTTATTCGGGGGAGGCTCATAATAATTTAGAAATGAGTAAAATAACAATATCAGAAAACGCACAGCAATTTATTGCAGAGCGTACAAGCGTAGCAGGTGGTTACTACGAGTATATCAACGTCATATCTCAAAAGCACGCCTTAGAAGCTGCCGAAATGGTGAAGCAGGAAACAAAAGAAAAATGTCAAATAGCCTTTCGTAACTTCATGCTTAGAGCAACACTAGCGAGTGTTTCCGGTGAAACATTAGACTTTGAAAGGGAGTTCGCAGAAACTATGAGTAAAATTTGAGTAAAACAAGAAAGTAATGAATATCGGAATATTAGCAGTTGACAGTAATTATCCTAATCTTGCATTGATGAAGATAAGCAGCTATCATAAAGCAAGAGGTGACGATGTAGAATGGTACAATCCATTGTGCCATTACGATAAAGTCTATGCCGCAAAGGTATTCTCCTTTACTCCGGATTATGGCTATTACATCAATGCCGATCAGATAGAGAAAGGAGGTACGGGGTATGACATCAAAAAAGTTCTCCCCGTAGAAGTTGATAGGATTATTCCTGATTATGACCTGTATAATGTCGATAAGAATTTAGCCTATGGCTTTCTGACAAGAGGTTGTCCGAATCGTTGCAAATGGTGCGTTGTCCCTGCTAAAGAAGGAAAAATCGCTCCTTACATGGATATTGCGGAAGTAGCTGCTGGACGAAAGAATGTGATTCTCATGGATAACAACGTACTTGCATCCGACTACGGTTTACAACAGATTGAAAAGATTGTCTCCATGGGAGTACGTGTAGACTTCAATCAAGGTTTAGACGCCCGACTGGTAACAGATGACATAGCCCGGTTACTTGCAAAGGTAAAATGGGTAAAGCGTATAAGGTTTGGTTGTGATACACCGGGACAAATAGCGGAATGCGAACGGGCTACGGCTTTGGTTGATAAGTACGGGTACAAAGGTGAATATTTCTTTTACTGCATCCTTTTGAGTGATTTTAAAGAAGCGTTTACCCGTGTCAATCATTGGAAGAACAAAGGCGGTCGATTCTTACCACATTGCCAGCCTTACAGGGACTTAAATAATCCACATCAAATTATCCCTCAATGGCAAAAGGATTTAGCTGGATGGGCAGATAAGAAGTGGATTTTTAGAAGTTGTGAATTTAGAGACTTTACCCCAAGAAAAGGGTTTGTCTGTAGTGAATATTTTTTAATCAATTAGCGTAAAACGAATTATTAACAAATAAAATATGAATAAAAGATTAGAAGAAGCAGCCGAAGAATACGCTGATCAGGAAGATGAATTTATACGCATAACTGATAAGCAGGCATTCAGGGCAGGTGCGCATTGGTACAGTAAACACCAATGGTTAGGCATTAATGATAAATCCATAGAAGGAAAATTCATGTTTGAATACTCTGACAAAGATATATTATTGATGTTTCCAAACATTATTATTATAAGAGGTGACGAGCCATATCCGGGCAATGGAAAGGTAATTGCGTGGATGCCGATATTAAATGTGAATGTATAATCAATACTAATCAATATGGAATAAAAAGAGAGCCGTTGCATGAATATGTTGCGGCTCTCTTTTTATTATTTTCCTGAGGTCGGGAAAATGATGTCATTCTCCCGGTTCTCCCAGAAATTCTAATACCGCCTCATGTTGCAGCGGCGTCAGTGCCCTTTGCCGGGGTTTATAATAAAGCTCTTCCAGTCGACGGGCCAGTTCCGTGTTCAGCGCAATCCAGCGATGCAATTGGCTCACCGCACTTCGTGGTGTACTGCCTGGAAAATACTGCTGTGCCAGCTCGCTCAGGTAGATGCCGCCGACGTATTTCTTTTCTTCTTTCATTGTGCGTTTTCCTTTCATTTTAATCGGGTCAAAAAATTACCCGGTAGTAATCGGTCAACTACTACCGGGTGGTTGGTTCACTACTACTAAGTAGCCGGCTCACTACCTACGGGCAGTCATCAGCCCAACGGATCATCTTCGATGCCGCCGTCACCGTCGCTGTTCCCGCCATTGCCGTCATCGGGTAATGCCGCTTCTCCTTTCTTGGCCACGCGTTTAAACGTCAGCCCTCCGTCGCCCGCACGTGTGGCCGCCTTGATAGGCTTGCCGGGGCGGAACTGGATGCTGGCGCCGGTGATGTTGGAGGAAGTGAATTTCTTCTCGGTTTCGGCGCCGTCGCTTTGCAATTGCACCTGGAATGTTCCGAAAGTCTCCAGGCGGACGATCTTGCCTGCGGCCAGATGTTTGTTCACCTGTTTGATCAGGGCGCGGATAGCGTTCAACACATCACCGTCGGTGAGCGACGTTGAATAGGCGATGTCTTCGGCCATTTCGTCCATGGTTACTTCGCCTGCGGCCTGTGCCTTGGCGTAGAATAGTTTCGGGGCGGCATCGTCGCCCGGTTTGGAGCTCATGTGAGCCAGGGAATAGTTTACACTCATACTTCGTGAATTAAAAATTAAAATTACTGCGTCGTTTCGCGAAAAAGACGGTGCAAAGGTGGTGTAAATTCGTTATCCGCTGTGGTAGTACACGCTTTTTGATGCTATTTGTTGCATTAATATGTTATTACGATTACTTTTGTAATAGGTAATCAATCAGTTTTCGGGGTATGAAGAAGAATCGGAGAAAAATAATAGGATGCAGTTACGTTTTCCGGGTAGAAGATATCGTGCGCATTTATGATGAACATGCACGCAGCGGCCTCAGTAACCGCGAGATCCTACGCCGCTACATCTGGCCGAAATATCACATTTGCGAAAAGACTTTCTACAACATCATCAACGCCTCTGCCGATCCGCGCATCATCCGCAAGCAGGAAGAGATGCGGGCGCAACTCACACTTTTCTGACGTTATCCATTACCATACATGTATAGTCGCTGATATCTTCCACCAGTTCCTCGTGGTTGTGGTTGGTGCTGCTGCCTGTGCGGCGGAACATGTTGAATTCCGTCCGTCCGTCACTGCCCATGATATTGAAGAGATGATGGTCTATGCGGTCCAGCAGGTCGAAGCGTTTGAGGCTTTGCTGCTGGAACAGGCTGCCTTCGCGGGTGCTTCCGTCCCAGGGAGTGATGATGTGCAGGCGGATGGTTGCATCGGTACGCTGTGTACCGGCACCCAGCGTGTTCCACTTCACGGGCATGAATTCGATGAAGATGGCGGGCGTGTCGAACACTTCTTCCTGTTCGATGAAATCCACTTGTTCGTTCCAGAGGTCGAACGTTTTGATAACTGGTTCTCCGGTATTGTCTGTCAGTTGTTTCAGCCGGTCAATGAGGCTGAGGTAAAGAAAACGTCTCATGCTTCGTAAATTAAAAGATTAATAATTAAAAGATTTTCTGTCTGTTGGCATCCACTATTTCACGGATGATGCGTTCCACTTCGGGGTGCATGCCGATGAACTGGCGTTTGGGGATGATGATTTTGCTGCCTACCTTCTTCAAGGCCATGATTTTGCAGAATCTGGCTTCTTCGGTCAGTTCCCGGTTCCTTTGGTTGTCACGTAGTTCGCCACTCTTTTTGCGTTGCAGCTTTTCGGTGAACTTCGGTTTGTCCGGGCGGCTGCGCTTGCTGCCCATGATGAGCAGGTAGCGGTACCAGAAGTATTTTTTCATCTTGCGGGTGACGGTGATGGTGCCGCCTTCGTTGTGGATGGCGGAGTATGGAGCACTACTGCTGAAGATGACGCTGTCATGGTCAGTGACGTATGCTTCGTCCCTGATGGTTTGGCGCAAGGTTCCTTTGCCGGCCAGCAGCCCGCGGCTTTCGTCATCGTTGAACTTCCGGCGCGCCCACTTCTCATTGAAGAATGCTTCCCGCTCGAAGTTCCTGTCGAACTCATCGCCCAGTTCCACACTGATATCTTTCAGCGTAAGTCTAATGAAACGCTTCACCTTTTGTTCCAGTTCCTTGGTTATGTTTGAATTTTGAGTCATAATGCTTGTTGTTTAAAGAATTAAGCGTATCTTTGTGACATGAAGGGAGTAATTTAGAAATGTGGCTCCGGATTGCAGTTCCGGAGATGCTATTTCCAAATTACTCTCTTTTGTTTTTCAGGTACTTCAGGATATCCTCACTATCCGAAATACTATGCAATTTGACTGAACCGTCAATCAATTCTCTCACGATAATCCAGCTCTTTTCTTCGTGCAGCGTTGTTTCAAACAGATGCATTGTAATATCCGGGTCATGCTTGTCGGGACCTGAGCCCAAGTAAGGTGCTTTGGCTATGACTTTCTCTATATCCAGCAGCATCTTATTCTTCTCAAAAATCCATTTGTAAGGCTGGTTAAGCCATTCTTTTATGTTGGTACCACTGACGCTGATATCTTTTCCAAACTGTTCATTCTTCAACTTCCGCTCTTTTAGGAACTGTGCCTTTTCTTTAATTTCTGCTCTTTGTATTTTCAACTCCTCTTTCCGTTTCTTCATCTCCCTGATTACCTTACAGGCGGCGCACAACTCGTTATTCGGTTCCTTCATCAATTTCATCGGTTGCGATTCACAGTTTTTGCACTTACTGATAGTATAAGGATTGTAGAATGGGAAGCAAGCCATCTGTTTGCCGGGATTGAAACGCATCATTTCCTGGTGCTTTCCAGCCGTTGCCTGGCTGCCTGCCAGCATGGCTTCCGCTCGTTGCTTTCGGGATACTTGCCACGACGGACACGGGCTACGGTGCAGCGGCAATTCCAACCATTTGGCGGGAAGTAACTGTCCCAAAACTTGGAAGTGATGGGCAGCGTTACGTTGTGCATCAGGTGGTGGCTTTCGCGAACCCGTTTGTCGCCTACGGTTCGGTATTGCAGCAGATAGCGGTCACGATCCTCGTCATCCCACCAGCCCTGCCACTTGGCGGCCATGTCGGCGGATGCCATGGCAAAGTTGTATTCCGCTTTCAGGTAGTACTTGTTATAGTTCTCATTTACCTTTTGAACGTCGTTTAAAAAGCGTTCAAAAGGTTTGCGGTTACCGTCATCATCCAGCAGAGAGGGAAATGCCTCGTTTAGTTCATGGAAGGTTTTGAAACCGGAGAACACAAAATTAGATTCCTTCAGGCGTTGCACGCTGATGTCATCCAGCGGACGCTGGCGGACGGAATAGTCTACGGCATTATCCAGTACGGCAGCATGTGTACGGACGAATTGTTGTACTTCTTCATCCTTCAGCATCTCCGGGGTGAATTCCGGCTGGCGATGCAACCACTTCATAAGCAGGGCAAAAGCAGCTTCCACGTTGGCAGTGTTCACGTCGGTTTCTTCATCCGTTTCTTTCTTGTCCAGTTGTATTCCGCCTCCGAAATAAGACAGGCATGCCCGCTTGTGCAGCCCCGCGTAATCATCGGGGCTTAGTCGAAAAAAGGTTTAACGAGTTTCTGCTTTTCTTTGTCCTTCTTTCCTTTTGAGGCTTGTTCGTCATCACTGTTGCCCGGAATCATCACCGGTGACGCTTCCTTTTTCCCAATGATGGGCACATTATACTTGTCGATGAAATACTGCGGGTCCACTTCGTAGTTCTCCAGCAACAGACGTTCATATGCCACCTGTTGTTCAGGAGTGAAGTCGATACCTTCGTACCAGTCGAAGCGGTATCCCTGCAACGGGAAACCGTGCTTTATCATCTTCGGAATGAGTTGGAAGTTAATAATGTCACGCAGGTTGTCGGCATCCTTGCTGATCAGGTTTTTCAGCACTTCCAGGTGCACCTCGCTTTGTGAAAGCGACGCTCCGTTCTCCGTGGTCATGGTCTCAGTGAGCACACCTTTGGATAGTTCGGAGTTGGCACAGTCTATGCGCTTGTCGAAGACGTTGTAGGCATCGCCACGGGTAGATTCTTTGATTTCGATATCCGTTCCTTCGGGAAAGAGCGCCCAACCTGCCGCACCCATGCTGCCCAGCATCTTTTCAATACGGCTCTGTTCCTTGGCATCCCGGCTGGTGGTTTTCCCCACACGGAAGGGGATGCCGAAAATCTCGGAGAACATGTCCCAGAAGCTACAGACATTCTTCTTCGGAATGGTGTGTTGGGCACATTTCAGAAACAGTCCCAAATCATTGGGCGCACCGACTTCTATCACCCAGTCCGCCATTTCGGAATTGCGGTAATCGTAACCGTTCTGCCACCTTTCTTGCTGGTTAACCACCAGTACGCCATATTCCGGGATGACGTGGCGGCGGGGTACCAACTGCACGTTGCTGAATGCGGGGATGCCGTCCACTACAATGATATCTCCCAGCTGGATGAGCGAATGTCCCCAGTAGATGCTGTCCAGTGCCAGGTCCATGAAGGCCTTGAACCAAGGGGACTCAAAGACGGCTGTCAGGTTGGGATTCTCCTGGCCCTTCCTGTCCACAATGCGGAAACTCTTGTTCAGGACATATCCTTTGCGCTGGCCTACGCAGCCGGTGAGGTGCATGTCCACTTCCACGTCGCCGTATACGTCGTATAGCGGCACGCGGTTGGGATAGTCCACATTGATGGCATATTGCCAGGCATTGCGCCAGGTGCGCAGGTCCTTCTTGGTCAGTGCTTCGGTCTGCAGCTGCAGGTTGACGGAAAGTTGCGTCACCCGTTTCAGTTCGGCCGGATTATCCAGATTCACGCGTCCCACCTTTACAGGGTTTTGTCTTTTGCTCTTTGTTGCCATAATGTTACCAGATATAATCGTTCTTGGTTGCCGATCCGTAGCGGACCGGGTTGTGGTAGTCTTCTTCACCGGAAGGTCCGGTGATGGTGGGGATATCGGGAGTGATACGTCCCGCCTGTATTTCTTTCAGATAGTCCAGCGCATCTTTGTAGCGTTTCTCACGAACTTCACTTCCCATTTTGCCGGGCAGCGAACATATCATGTGATAGAGTGCGATATCGGTGGCGCATCCCACCAGTTCCGCATCCCTCTCATCGGCTTCGCGTGCAAATGTTGCATCCACATCATAGCGTCCGCGCAGTACCGCAGCAATGCGTGACAGGGCACGCTGTTCCGCCGTTTTCCGGTTGTCTTCGGAACTCTGCTGCATAATTTTGAGTGCATCTGCACCTACCTGTATATAGTCGTTTTCTGTAATGAACATGTCTTTAATTATGAATTATAAGTTATGAATTATGAAGTGTCACCACGACTGTGATGGCGGTTGCCTCAATCCCATGCGCGGAGTGAAACTCTCTTCGCGTACTTGCTTTTGCAGTTTGTAAATGGCGCCTTCGTCGGCATCCGGCCCGTCATCGTGGGCGCGGCTTCCTTTCTCGAAGGCGAGGGTCTGTTCGATGCCGGTCTTCATGTCGTTGTCGGTCTTCAGCTTTTCGTTGTACCATACGAAACCACGTTCCCATAGGGGGCTTACGGCTTCGATGCGGGCGAACTTGTCCGGCTTCTTGCGCTTGTCGGCAGTGACGGGTACCTGATATCCGCGCAGGTTTCCTTCACGCTCGAATTCATCCAGTATGGTATCCTGCATGAAGTTGGCTTCCATGTAGATGGTGACGGCTGCATCTTCGGGCAGCGATTCCCAGAGGTCATATACCCAGCGTACCATTTCGCCAACGCTGCACTGGCGCACGAAGGCACGCAGGCAGTGCAGTTCCGAACGCTTGGCACTCTTCAGTCCGGAGCGCGGACGTCCCCAGAGCTTGGCAGCCTTGTAGTCGTTCTTGCTGCTGTCCTTGAACGAAGGGTCGATGTAGAGCACAAGGCTTTCATAATAGCAGGGTTTCAGCATCCGCCGCCATTGTATCCAGCGTTCCTGGAAGACGGCGCCTTCAGTGATGGGGTTGTGCATGTATTCCTTCTGGAAACTGCGGTATCCCATGAACTTTTCGCGGCTGCGCAGCAACTCGATGGTGTAGCATTCCGGCCAGGCAGGCGTGCCGTCCTTGTCGATGGCATAGACGGTACTGGTGTAAACTGTATCGCTGTCAATGATTTGCTGGAGCACGCTGTTCTTGCTGATGAGGTTGCCTACCATGATGAACCGGCCTTCCTTACCGCCGAAGCAACCGAACAAGGCTTCCTTGATCCATTTCGTCATTTCGCGCACACGGGCTTCGCTACGGCACATTTCATCATCATCCAGGTCATCCACGATGATGTAGTCCGGACGCATGTCCCTGAACCTCAGTCCGCGGGGAGACTGTCCACGCCCACGGCTGAAGAAAGCGCACTGGTCTTTGGTGACGAACTCGCCTTCCTGCCAGCATCCGGCATTGTACTGCTCGCCAAAATCCTCGATGATGTACTGGTTGAACTGTAGTTCCGCCTGGAGGTCGCCCAGCAAAGCGTCGGCATTGTCTTCGCTCTTGCCTACCAGCACCATGACGTGCAACATGCTTTTGAACTTCAGCCAGAGCGGGACACCCACATCCAGGTGCACCGACTTGGCATGTCCGCGCGGCCATTTGAAAACGGCACGCATTTCCGGGTGCTTCTCGATATAACGGGCGGCATCGTTGTGGAACTTGGCATTCTTGCACTGGCAATAGTGGCTGAGGTATCTCTGACAGAAATACTCATAATCCTTCAGGGCGCGGGCGATGTTCTTCTTCTGTTCCGCTTCCGTCTCCGGCTTGCGTTTCGAGGTGATGCGCTGCAACCGGTTGCAATGCTCTTCCCACCGTTTGAGGGCTTCCTTTTTCTCGTCCGCTGTCATTTCTGCTTGAATTTAATATTCATGAAGTCGCTGTGCAGTTGGTTGATGAGCATGATAAGTTTGTCATCTATTTCCGGATATTCCTCGCGATGGGTCACCAGCCAATTCTCGAACTCGATGATAGTATCCACCTTATTCACAATGTTGGTGTTCCGGTTGATATCCTTGAGACCCTTTGCCGCCTTTACCAATGAGTCTGTCATGCGGCTGATGCTCTTTTCGTCAGCGTCCGTATTCTCTATGGCTTCTCCCAGTTTGGAGAGAGTCATGGACGTAATGGACTCCTTGCTCATCTCACGCGCGGCCCGTTCTTCTTTCCACCGTTCCTGATTCGCCCAGCGGCTGACGGATTGTCTGGTCACCCCGGTAAGTTCCACGATCTGCATGATGGGCGTACCTTTCATGTAGAGGTGCTTGGCCACCGCCTTCTGTTTGCTCATGTCTTTTGCCATACCTTCCAACTGTTTGATTTATAGCGGCAAAGTTGCGAAGCCTGCGGCGGGCGGCGAAAAAACGGCGGAGTGGTTGCAAGGTATCGCGGACAGGCTGCACGCTTCATCGCAACCGTTGCACACTTTTTTGTGCGGTTGTGCGCGTAACCGTAAGTTTGCGCCAAAATGAGACGCAAATCATGGGAAAAAGAATCAGGATATCAAATGAGACATTGAACTGTTACGGTACATGGGTGAAGACGGACGGTGCGGACATTGAACAGTTTCAAAAAAATTCCGTGCTTCTGTATATGCACTGGCGCGGGATGATTGTAGGCAATATCAAGGACATGCGGGTAGAAGGTAACGAAATCACCGGGGAGCCTTACTTTGATGAGGTACGGGATGAATCGAAGATTCTGAAACAACAGTGGGACAAAGGTACGCTGAAGATGTGCAGTCCAAATTTTGAGATTCTTGAAACGAGTGAAGACCCGTCACTGCTGAAGCCCGGGCAAACCCGTCCGACCGTGACTAAAAGCAAGCTTGTCGAGGTGAGCATGGTGGATATCGGTGGAAATGATGACAACCTGGTACTGCTCAGCTACCAAGGCAATGAACTGAAACTGACGGCAGGCGAAGATTGTGCAAACCTTCCTTTATTGAAAACTAACGGCGGAGAAGCTCCGCCCAACAATAATTCTAAAACAGAAGAGACTATGAATGTAGATTTCAAAGCTATCGCCCTGAAGCTGGGCCTGCCGGAGACGGCAACGGAAGCGGAGATTCTCGCCAAGGTTGGCATCTTGCTGGGATATCAGACTGCCAATACGGAACTGCGCACGCAGTTGGATGCCATGAAATTGGCAGGTGTCACTCAGATGGTGGACGACGCCATCAAGGCCGGAAAGTTCAATGCCGACAAGAAGGACCACTTCATCAACCTGGGCAAGACAATAGGTGCCGAAAGCCTGAAACTGACGCTGGACAGCATGGCGGCTGTGACCAAACCGATGCAACTGATCAATCCCGGTGGCGGCGCAACGGGCGGCGGCATGGCAACCGGGCAATGGAACAAGCTCAGCGAGGTGCCTGAAGCGCAACTAAAACTGATGCGTGAGAACGAACCGGACAAATACCGTGCGCTGTACAAGGCGGAATACGGCATTGAATGTCCGAAATTCAATTAATAATTAACAATTAAAAATCAAATCGAATGAATTCTATCTTGAAATTTGTTTGCGGCACGCTGTTCAACGTCCTGATGGGCGTAGTTCTGGCGTCATTGGTAGGGGTAACCCCTGCAATAGGTGCAGTGGCGGGCGCGGTTGTCCCGGCAGTGCTTGGAAACTTCATGCCTGCAGGCGCTGCTTTTGAAGGCGTGTATACGGAGGTGTGGACCGGAGAATTGATAAAGCGCCTGAATGCCGGACTGAAGGCGGACTGGCTGAACGGTATTCCGGATTATTCCGCGAAGGTGGACAATGAAGTGATTCACCTGGTGGACGTGGGCGGCGACCCGGACGTGCTGGTAAACAATACGACCTATCCCATACCTATACAGGACTTGACGGAAAGAGACGTGCCGGTAGGTCTGGACAAGTTCCAGACGAAAGCCACCCGCGTGACGGACGACCAGCTCTACGCCTTGTCTTTCGACAAGTATTCCGCTGACGTGGAACGTCATGGAAACGCGATTCTTACAGTAAAGTACAAGAAAGCCGCCCACGCCCTGGCTCCCTACAGCCATACGGACAAAACGCCGGTTGTCGCAACCAGCGGCGCGGCCGACGAATCGGGACGCAAGAAATTGACCGTAAAGGACATCATAGCCCTGAAGCGTGCCTACGACAACATGGAGGTGCCCGAAGACGGCCGTGTGCTCGTTCTTTGCCCCGACCATGTGAACGACCTGCTGGAAGCCGACCAGAGCTTCAAGGACAAGTACTACAATTACACCTCCGGAAAATTGCTGAACATGTTCGGCTTCGAGGTGTACACGTATGTAAATTGCCCGTACTACACGAAAGCGGGTGTGAAGGTTCCATACAATGCCACTCCGTCGGCTACCGACCTGAAAGGTTCTTTCTCTTTCTACCGTCCGCGCATGTTCAAGGCACAGGGAAGCACGAAGATGTATTACAGCGAAGCGCGTACCAACCCGACTACACAGGAAAGCCTGGTAAACTTCCGCCATCACTACATCGTACTGCCTAAGAAGCTGGAAGCATTCGGAGCTATCTATAGCTGGGACGGTGCAACGGCACAAAGCAAGGATCAGGCCGTTCCGGCGGAAAAGCGCTGGGCGCAGGTTCGCCGTGAAGCCGCAGCTGCTGCCGCCAATGCCGCCGCAGACAATCCGGGGCCTGATGACCCTAACAATGAATTGGAGGCATAACTGATGAGTGCACGAGGATTACGTAACAACAACCCGCTGAACATCCGTCTCTCTGCCACCACTCGGTGGCAGGGGGAAATCCGGCCCTCACGGGATAAGTCATTCTGCCAGTTTGAAAGCATGGCTTACGGATACCGGGCGGGCTTGAAGCTATTACAGAACTACCGGAAATTGAACGGCTGCCGCACGATAGCCGACTTTATCAACCGGTGGGCGCCGCCTGTGGAGAACAATACATCCGGCTATATCAACCGGGTATGCAGGGAAATGCAGGTGCCTGCCAGCTACGTGCCCGATGTGAACGACCGGGCAACGATGTGCACTTTCGCTGCTGCGATGTCGCAGGTGGAGAACGGGGTGCCGGCTGTGATTGCGGACGTGCTGGCCGGTTGGAATTTACTCTAAAAATGAATAAGCCATGACAACGGAACTGATAACACAGATTCTCCAGTGGCTCATACCCAGTGGGTTTATCGGTTCTTTTTGGGTGTGGCTCAGGCATAAGGAGAACAGGAAGGTACTTGCTTCCAAGGAGCGTAACGATACCTATAAGGAGATGTATGACAATTTATCGGGAACTTTAATAGACCTGCAAAATGAGAATATCAAACTATACAAGGCGGTGCGCGAACTTAACCGTGCCATACAGAGGGCTTCTACTTGCAAGCATTATGCTGATTGCCCTATCCGCAGCGAGTTGCAAAAGTCCGGGACAATTGACACGGACCGTCAGCGGCACAGACAGCCTGCAAAGCAGAAGAGGGTTCGCGCTCCTACAGGAACCGATACCGCCCAGCATGGCGAAGACCGTGTTCCCGACGGGGATGCTGAAACAGATTCCTATAGGGACGGGCTTCAGTAAGCGCAGCGGGCAGGCCACGGTGAACGTTACCCGTATATCGGGAGACAGCATCGAAGTGACCGCCACCTGCGACAGCCTGGCACGGCAGGTAATCCTGTTGTCGGAAGAGTTGGTGCGGATCAGGAATGAAACTTCGGAAGAAGTGAAGGAACTGCCGCCTGAAGTGGTACGCGAACCTACCGGCTGGCAGTGGTTTCAAATATGGACAGGACGGACAGCCGTCATCGTTCTTGTTCTGATACTGATTAAACGACGGTTAAACGGAACTAAAAAATAGAGAATTTATGAATGCGATATATGGATTAAACCAGGTGAAATTCGACGGGAAGGTAATCGGATGGATAGATGAACAGGGTCTTCAACCGGCAGGCACCGCCCCTACACAGGTGGATGTCTATGCCGCCCAGGTGAAGGACGGCCCTATTGCCACCATTACCAGTAATCCTGGTAAGAAAGCGTTTACCTGCAACCTGATAGACCTGTCTACGGAAAATCTGGTGAATACAATCGGAGGTACCAAAGATGCCAATGGTAACTGGGAGCCGCCCGAAAAATGGGAAAAGACGGCCCCGATGGATATCAGCTGCGACAGCGGTGAAACCATCCGTTTCTTCAACGCGAAAGTGACGGGTAATGATTTTGCCAATGGCATCAACTCGCAGGGAGTGCTGGCATTGGGACTGAACATAGAGCTGCTGAAAGATGACAAAGGGAAAAGCCTGAAGATATTTGTCAAAGGCATTGATCCTGAAACAGGCGCTCCGGCAGTGAATCCTGAAGGCTGATACTCATGACGGACTTTAACATCGAACTCTTGGCGGCAAAGGTATTGGCGGATAACGGCATTTCTTTGCCGCTTCGTCTTCCCGGCGGCAGGCATATACGCTGGGTGATGCGGGTACCGAACTTGGAAAGCCGCGTGCGCATATCGAAGATGTACCTGAGGATGGGCGTGAAGTATACCGATCTGGAGAAGTGTACCTTCGAGCAGAAACTGGATTTCATGCAGAAGCATACGAAGACGGTGAGCCGCATGGTTGCGTATGGTATTGTGAGGGGCTGGCTGCTGGGGCGGTTACTGAACCGACCGGTGGCGTGGATGCTGAGGAACTGCATGCATCCGGTGGCACTGGAAGACGCTTGGATGCTTGCCATCGGCACGATGAACACTGTCCCTTTCGGAAATATTATCAGATTGGCGGAGGTGATGAACCTGATGTTGCCAAACCTGAGTCAAAGAAGAAGATAGAACGGGAGTTAAAGGGATACACGGAACCCGCACATAGCCCGTTCGGACTGATAGGACAGATAGCCCGTGACACGGGCTGGAGCTTGAAATACATCATGCGTGGCATTAATTACCCGACGCTGATGCTGATGTGGCAGGATTATCCCCGGCATGTGGACGGACGGAAGAAAACGACGCTGGAGTACCTGCGTGAACTGGAGGCGGAAGAGGACAGGAAGACTGCTTCCGGAGACAATGATCCGCTAAGTTATTTACGAAAATTAGAAGAAGAGGAAGGCTGAGATGGAACCCATAAGACTTGAAATATTCCTGGATGACAGGACCCGCAGTGGCATGCAGTCGGCAGAGCGCAATATCACCGGGCTGGAGACGCAGATGCAGGAAGTGATCAATATCCTGAAAAAGGAATTGACTGGCTTGCAATCCGCATTCAAGGATGCGTTGTCTACGGGCGTTTCCTTACCTTCCGACCTGGCGGACATACAGGCGCTGAAAGGCAAGATCGTGGAACTGGAGGAAGAGCTGAAACGCCTGAAGAAACAGGCGGAAGTTCCGGTGAAGCCGGATATCGACCTGTCGGTTACATTACGGATGAAATCAGAGCCATGGAGAGTTCCGGCGAGAGGGTGAAGGCCATTATCATCAATATCCAGAAGGATATAGACTCACTGAGACAGAAATCGTTGGAATCGGCGGCAACGGGTGTTGTCAATCCGGAAGATACGGCAAAAATAAAGGCATTGGAAGCACAGGTGCGTTCGCTGACGGAAACGCTGATGAAGTATGAAGTGGCCAAACAGGACAGCAACGATACACCGATTATGCGGTATGACCCGGCACCGAAACTGAACAACGTAAAGATGAGTATGCAGCAGATCGCCCGTGAGCTTCCGGCGCTGGCGATGGGGCCACAGATGTTCTTCCTGGCGATATCCAATAACATTCCGATGTTTACCGATGCAGTGGCGTCGGCACGGAAGGAATACGAGTTGATGACGGCCGCGGGGAAGAAGGCGACGCCGATCTGGAAACAGTTGCTGACGTCGTTGTTTTCCTGGCAGACGGCGATGGCGGCGGCTATCACGCTGACGGTGGTGTATGGGAAGGAGATTGGCAACTGGATAAAAGGACTATTCGGTGGAAAAACGGCTTTGGATGAACTCCGCGAGTCCATCCAAAAGACTTATGAAGTGGAAAAAGAAACCAATGGAACACTGGTTAAAACCCGGTTTGAATTGGATCAGGTCATCAAGTCTATTAAGAATTTTAAAGGTAGCAAGGATGAAGAGCGTAGGAAGGTTACGGAATTGAATAGCACCTATGGTGAGGCATTCGGTTATTATCAGACGCTGAGCGAATGGTATGATACACTTATGCAAAAGAGTTCCGATTATATACAGGTTCTTGTGTTGGAACAAAAAGCAAGGAAGTGGATTGACCAAGCTGTAGAGGAAGGGGACAAAGGCGACAAAATAAAATCTGAAGGTATAGAAACAAATCGGCCTTGGTTTGGAAAGGGAGGAAAGATTTCCCAGTTTTTCAGCGGTGGTACCACAAATCAGTTTGGCAGTGATCCTGCCGTTGTTGCTTATAACAATAAACTGAAAGAGGTATACAATGCGGAAGAAGACGCATTGAAACGTGCAGAAGAGTTTCAGGGTGCAGCTAAGCGAATTCGGGAAGGGACAAATATAAATACTGTTATCACAGGGTCTGTTGAAGAGTTGGAGAATAGTATTGCTGAAAAGAGAAAAGCTCTGAAGAAATTGACTAATAAGGCTGACTATGATGCTACATTGAAAGTCATCGAGGAAGAAGAAAAGAAGTTGGAAGCTATCACCGGTAAGAAGGATAAGGTTGGTAACGGTACCGATAAGAACGATTACCAGACCGAACTCGCCGAAGCTCGTCTCCGTGCCCAGCAGAAACTGGAAGCCGCTACCGTTCAAGTTATGCAGGAGGGATATGAAAAGCGTCGTAAACTGGCTAAGCTGGAATATCAGGAAGAACTGTCACGCATTGGCCGGCAGGAAAAGAAACTGAAGGACAAGCTGGACAATGCGAAGCAAAGCGGTAAGAAGGTAAGTCCAGATGAGTATAAGCAAGTTCAGAACGATGCAAACACTGAACGTGCTGCCGCCCTTCTTCTCTACGAAAACGAACTGGATAAAATCAACAAGGACGTTACTGAAGTGGAACGCAAGAAACTGGAAGAGTATACCAGTCAGTTTCAGGGATATATCACCAAACGCACGTCTACGGAGAAAAACTTTGATGACAAGCGCGATGTCTTGCAGAAAGGCGGCGCCTCCGACGAAACCCTCAACGAACTAGATTATCAGAAGGAAAAGGCTTTGGAGGACATTGACAACGAGTTCGCCGCCCGCGAGGAAGTATTCAAGTCCTGGGCGGCCAATGTGGTGAACCTCAACCTCGAAGAATTGCAGCGCCTGTTGGTGGAAGCCGAACAAGAACTGGAACGGGCGGAATTTTTGAATCCGGATGACAAGGGGCTGGCCACGAGACGTGCAAAAGTGAGTACCTTGAAGAATACTGTCAGCAGCAAGATGAACACTCAGGGAGAAGGCAAAGACAAGAAGGACAATAAGAAAAGTATCAAGGAATGGTCGGAACTGAACCGCGTGCTGGGAGATGTGGAAAACTCCTTCAACGACATAGGCAATTCCGTGGGTGACGTAGCCGGCGACATCATCAAGACTGCCGGTACCATATCTACATCTACGCTGAGTATCATTGACGGCATAACTACTCTGTCGGAAAATTCAGCGGAAAGCATAGAAGGCACCAGCGAAGTTGCGGCGGAATCCATCTCTACTGTAGAGAAGGCATCCGTCATCCTTGCCATCATATCAGCGGCCCTGAAGGTGGTAACTGCTATTGTAAGTCTTTTTAAACGTACGGACTATATGGAGGAGTTCCGCAAGGAAATGGCTAAGTTGAATTATGAATTGTCTCTGGCCAAGTTGAATGCTGAAATTTCCACCAACAAGAAAAGCATCTTCGGTGATGACTTGTGGGACAACGCCATCAAAAATGTAAACCTTGCCAAAGAGGCTTTGGACAGGTATAACGGTACGCTTGATAGGATAAGCAACCGTAAAAAATACTCTGGTTTAATGGCTTTGATGGCAGAAGTCAAGGGTATCAAGAATTCTTATGATTCCCTGGGCGATTCCATCGCAAACATGCAGGTGAAGGTACAGCATAAGACCTGGTTCCGTTCCGCAAAATACAAGTCTTTGAAGGATGCCGTACCTGAATTATTCAATGCAGATGGTACCGTCAACCAGGACGCGTTGGAAAAGTTTATAGGGTCGGATACCTTCGGCAAGTTAAGTGCGGAGAACCAGCAGTACCTGCAGGAAATGTCGGACTACTGGAAAGCATACCAGGAAGCTGTAGAAAAGGTAAATGATTATCTGACGGACATCTTCGGGGACCTTGGAGGCACTCTAAACGATACGCTTGTGGATTCATGGGCAAATGGTACGGATGCCGCCACCGCCTATTACGAGAGTGTATCGGAAATGCTGGAGAGTCTTGGCAAACAAATGATTTATTCCACATTGTTCGGTGACATCTTTGAAAAGGCCCAGAAGAAGATGATGGACGTGACGCAGAATGCCGACCTGTCCGCCGACGAGAAGTTCAAGGAGTATATCAAGCTGCTGGGCAGCATGACGGATGAGGTGCTTGGAAAGCAGGGAGACTTCAATGCATTGCTGGAGGCTTACCAACAAATGGCAAAGGACAAGGGGTTCGATATCTTCAAGCCGGATGAGGGTGCATCCCAGAGCGGGCAAAGCGGAGCATATACTGCCATGAGCCAGGAACAGGGTACGAAACTGGAGGGACTTTTCACCTCTCTTCAGGACCACGCCAGTGGCATACACCAGTTACTGGAAGAACTGAAGCTGGGGCGTTATGCAGACCATGAGATATTTGTACAGATAGCAGAGAATACGGCTTATTGCAAATTGCTTGAAGATATACTTGAAATCATCACCCGTCAGGAACGTGACGGGGTAAAAATAAAGGGGTAAGGTTATGACAGATTTAACAGGATATGTGACCATCAACAGCAAGGATGCCTGGACGGAGTACTTCGCTTTCCTGTGCGAGGACAAGATGGATGACAACTTCAACTTTGAAGAATTACAGAAGCCTCTGGAGATGAAAGAATACACTACCGTGGAGTTTCGGGAACGTGACGGCGAGGAACTTCCGGATGAATTGCCTTCACCCCGCTATAAGGCACGGGACGTAACGTTGTATATAGCCGTATACGCTTCAACGTTGTTGGAATACAATACCCGCCGCGCCGCATTCATGGAAGCCATCCGTGCGGGCTGGGTGAACCTGAAGGTGAAGGATTTGCCGGCAACCTACCGGTTCTACTATAAAGGGGCAACGGACGCCAAGGTTATAACAGATGTGACAGGCACCACTATCGGACGCTGGAAGGTGAAATTTCGGGAACCGAAGCCGGGTGTTTGATGGGATTTGAGGACCTTTTAAATGATAGTTGAATGGAGCTTAAAATATACAATCAAAACGGAGATGCAAAGATGACAGTGAGCACGTCTTCCTCATCAACCTGGAACACGGAGTTGATGGCGGAGAATGCCGTTTCCGCATCTTTCACCCATCCTTTCTATGTTCCGCTGGATGTGAACGACTATGTGATGTTATCAGGTATGAAGTTCAGCATCAACAAGGAATATAAGCCAAAACAGAAGTCGACTCAGGAATACACTTATTCCGTTAACTTCTACGGTCCGGAGCATGATGCAGAGCGGGTGATGTATTTACATTTGACGGATGGGGAGTATGAACTGCAGTTCAGCCTTAATACAAGCCCGGCATTGCATCTTCAGAAGTGGGTGGATAACATGAACCGCATTTATGGTGAAGAACGCTGGAGTATAGGAGAGACCGTTGACTTGCCTAAGAAGAATATTGAATATAACAACGTCACCTGCTTTGAGGCGCTTTCCCTGATATCGGATGCCTTTGAGGCTGAATGGTGGGCCGATGGTTTCAAGATGAACCTGACGCGGTGCGAACGTGGCGACCGCGTGGAACTGGGCTATATGCAGGGACTTGCCTCGCTAACCCAATCGGAGAACAGTGATGACGTGAAGTTCTTCACCCGGCTCATTCCTCTGGGCAGCACAAAGAATATCGACCGCAGCCGTTATGGTTTTTCCCGTCTTCAATTGCCCGACCGGGCTAAGTATGTAGACCGGAATACGCAGTACGGACTTTACGAGCATATTGAGGAAGCCGCATTCGCCGGAATATTTCCCCAATATGCCGGTACTGTGTCCACAGTCCGTCCGGAAGAGAAGACCGATGATGAAGGCAGGAAGTTCACGGTCTATTACTTTAATGACGCGGACATGATGTTCGATCCCAACAAGAGTGAGATTGCCGAGTTGAAGAAGCGACTTTCCTTCCAGACGGGAGACCTCGCCGGTCAGGGCAACTCTGATAACAATGATTACTGGTTTGAGGCAAACTATAATTCCACCACGCTTGAATGGGAAATCATCAATACTTATCCTTCTGATGACGTGCAGATACCGGGAGGTAATCTTATTCCCCGCCCGGGAGATAAGTATATTCCCTGGAACTTCCGCATGCCGGAGTCTTATGAGGTTCAGGCGGAACGCGACTATGAAGATGCCGTTAATAGCTTTTTGGAGAAATACAGTGAAGACGTGTCGAAGTATGGCGGTGACACGGACTATATTTATATAGACAAGAACGCAGTGCCATTGCAACTGGGGCAGCGCGTACGGCTGTTGAGCGACAAGTACTTTACGGCATCGGGCGGTTATTTTGATACGCGCATGACAAAAGTGGTGCGCAAGCTGGATAACCTGAGCATTGCCACGATAGAATGCACGAACAAGGTCGGCAAAGGCTGGAAACGGACAGTGGATGAAAGCCTTTCGCAATTGCAGTACATCGTATCTTCGGGAGGCGGTTCTTCTTCCGGGGTAGTTCTTCGGGGTCGTCCGAGGTTTCCGACAAGCTGAAAAAGAACATCCTTGTCAATTCAAACGATGTGGGCTACATCAAAAAAGGCGATGTGGTGCTTGCCGGACAGACCTGGGAAACCATCTTCCGCAATATGCTGTACAAGCCTGTGGGGGGAGAGTTGAAGAGTACCCTGTCAACTTCCAATGATGTGGAATATGGCACAAAGAAAGGATATGTCACTTACACCGCTACGCGCAACGGTCAGGGTGCAATGACAAAGGCTTATTATGACGATAACGAAAACAACAAGCTTAATTTCTCGGAAGAGAATGCCGGCATCCAAACGGCAGTACGTACATTATCCGGCACTTATACCGAAAGGGAAACATATAAGGCTACAGTTGTTTACGCAGCCAGTGCGGACGGTTCGCTTCCGGTAAAGACACTGAATGATACTATCAGCGTGAATGTGCGTCGCAGGTGGTTTGCGGGTGTGGTCAGTGCGATACCTGCGACATCGGCGCAGGTACGTGCACTAAATAATAGTGGATTATACACAGGGGCAGGTACCTACAAGTTTGAAGCCTCCAACTGGAAAATGATAGCAATCTGTTTTCCTGAAGGTGATATAACTTCTTTGGAATTTGCCGAATATCCGGGAAACCTGATTTTGGATAAGGGTCTTGTGAGTGGTCCGACAGAGATTTCCGTAGAGGGGCTTAACGGTTCGTCTGCCATCAGATACAAGATGTGGATCATGAAGACCGCTGCCATAAATGATACCACTAATCATGCAACCTTAAAAATATCGTAGTTATGGGTGATTTACAGCTGACAGGAACTCCGTTTTCAATGACTTATAAGAGAACAACCCCTCGCCCTATCGATTCATCCGAGATATTCGATACAATAGAGGATGCTCGGGTATATGCAAGAAATACCGGTAAAACTTATGTTCCTTATCCCGGCCAAATCATATCGGTAAAAGGAGGTGCGGTTTATAAACTTGTGACAGATCCTGAAATGCCGGATGATAGTGCTGAAAATGTCTTTCATTGTAAGTTGGACATTATCGGTGGTAACAATGACAATGATGACCGGTATGTTCGCAAAGATATAGCCGAAACAATCCAGAAGCTGATGACCTTCATTGAAGGCATCAACGTAAAAGGTACTGCCACACTTGAAGAGATCACCTTGCTAAAGAATATTGTATCGAAGAACTTTGCTGCCGGTGGTAGTGGTTTTGGCATCTATCAGGATGCGGACGCAAACTATCATCTGGATATTGATTTCGTGGATATCAGGAAGAAATTAAATGTCGAAGAGATTCAGGTCCAGCGTTCAACTTATATCGGCGGCAAACAATACAATACGGCCGCAGGCATTATCTGTAAGAAAGTGGAGGATACGGGTGGAAGTTACAGATGCTATTTTAGCACAACTGATGCTGAGGGCAGGACAGTCAGGAATACTTTTGCTGTAGGCGACCTGGCGATCAGTGAGATTTTTGCCTTAAAAACCGGAACAACTTTTTATTGGCGTTACGTGAGTGGCTGTGGCGATGGCTACATCGACTTATCCAAGACAGATTGCGCATCCGGAAGTGATGTGCCTGCGGTGGGAGACAATATCGTACAGTTGGGTAACCGGACGGATACAAGCCGTCAAGGTGCAATTGTCTGGGACAGCGTAACGGCCGGAGGTCCTTATGTGCGGATATACAATGGCATCGGAGCCGACGGGACTTATACGATGCCTGAACCGCTGATTGATTTCAATACGGTGCTGAGTGAGATTACGGCCAAGTTCGTTAACCAGGCAACCGGAAAGGATCTCGATGAAACCATTGAAGACTTGCAGACGGATGTAGACCTTGTAAAGGAACAGACGGACAGGGAGTATACACTTTGGTTTTTTGATTATACTCCGACATTGAACAATATACCGGCTTCGGAATGGACAACGGAAGCTCTAAAAGCGATGCATGACCAAGACATGTTTTATAATCGTTTGACGGGGAAAGGGTATCGGTTTGAATCAGGCGTCTGGAATGAAATCACTGACCACCTGACGCTGAAGGCTCTGGAAGATGCCGCCAAAGCTCAGGATACGGCTGACGGTAAGCGTTGGGTATTCGTGGAGCAACCAACAAAAGATTTGGAATATGACGTTGGCGATCTATGGGTAAATGCTACGTATAACGATGGTACCACCATTTATAAGAATGATGTCCTCGTCTGCAAAACAGCTAAGGCTAAAGGGGTGGCATTCAGTATTTCTCATTGGGAACCGTCCTCCACTGCCACAACGGCTTATCTTGAAAATTTAGGCGATCAGATTATAATAGCCGTAAGCGACTCCAATAAAGGAATAGAAGCCGCCAAGGAACTTGCCCGGCAGGGTATCAGTGATGCCTACGACGCCGCACAGGATGCTTTGAACGCATTAGGTATTGCACAGAATGCGCAGAGTACTGCAGATCAGAACGCTGCTGCCATACAGGTTACTAACAGTTCTATAGCGTCTTTAGTAGAAGGTATTCATTTCAATAGCGCAGGTAATATTACGAATATCAATACATCCGGATTAATAACCACAGCAGACTTTTCGGCATTGTATGGGAAAGAAATCGTGTATGATAAAGATGGGCATGTAGATATGACTAAGATGTCCGGTCTTGTAACGGAGGCTGGTTTTGCGCAGATGTTCTCAGAGAGAGCCGAAGCGGATGGGTATGTGAAGAGGGCTGAAATCAGTACCTTCATTACGGAAGATGATGCTGGGCGGTTGATTTCGAATGCTGTAATATCGGCTGATCAAATCCGGTTTAACGGTAATATTGTGGCGAATGATACCTTCGTTGTGGACACAGAAGGCAACTTGACACTGAATAATATAACAGCCAATAATGGCACATTTAGTGGCATATTAAAAGGCGTTCGTGGTTCGTTTGTAGAATTTTCAGCAGAATACTCTTTGGGAGAAAAAAGCACTTCAACACGTATTACACCCACTGCTATTAAAATAGGAGAAAACTACGAAAATGGTGCTCCTTTAATGACTCTTGGAGTAGAATATGTAAGCAACACGTATAGCGCAAGAATTGGATTACATGGAAATGTTCGTGGCATTAGACATTTTATTGATATTGGTTACGGTGAAATTGTTCTTACTACAGACGGGTGGACTAGTAGCCAATTACGTGCAACCTTGAGTGCAATTAATGGTCTATCATTATCAGCCGGGGGTAAAGTTGTCTTTTATGATAACGATGTTCCCAAAAATAGGTTTGGTAGTGATTATGCCTATTTTCAAGGTCTAAGTGTTAGTACACGCATTATTACATCATCTGGAAGTGTAAATACGACTGATGACTTTTTGCGTTTTACCAGCCATGAAAATATTACTATGTCCATGCCTTCTCCTTCGTCTTGCCCGGGAAAGGTGTATTATCTCAAACAGACTGCCGGTAGTGTAACTTTTACGAATGGTCCGTTCGTGTCTCCCAATGGCTGGGAAACAAATAATACATATTCACTTTCAGGTACATATTCCATGATGCTTGTATCCGATGGTAGTAGCTGGTTCTTCTTTTATTGTGGATAGTTTAATTATAATTTATAAGAATATGAAAATCAATTTTAGAAAAATCGAGGCACAGACCTCTTTTGAAGGTGGAAAACAGATTTTTGATGCAGCCGAAACTATCGGCAATGAAATGATGTACAACGGCAGTATCCTTCTGGATATTGGTTTTGAAGAGCTTGCAAAGGCTATCTATTATTCGAAAGATGAAGTAGAAATCCCGGAACGCTACTGTAAGGCTCTTGAACTTGTCGTTAAGAACTCCCGGCTTATTGCGGCTGTGAAACGTGAAATAATTAATCAGTTGAATTGTAAATAATGGGATACATCAAGTTTAGAGTGAGCATTCGAAAGAGTGATGAGAAAGGTAATACTACTCGCGCTGTTATCAGCCGTATCGAAAGTGATATGGCTGACACAAGTATGCTTGAGACGAACTTGATAATGCATGCTCTGTCTGCACCGGGCGGAAAGATTGAACAGGAAAGTAAGGGATTCCCTTATGCGTTTTCTTTAATATTTGGAGAATAATATGGAACTGAATATAGGCACTAAAGTTGAGAATGAAGGTAAGAACTCCCAAGGACGTTTGTCGGCGAAAGAGTTTAACCAGATGGTTAGCGTCATCCAGCAATTGATTGGTGAGAGTAAAACATTGAAGACTTTTTTCGGACTTCTTGCCGGGATGGTGACATCTGTTGAAGAAGGTGGTTTTCATTTTTCCGATTCAACCGGTAAGGATGTGATGAATTACACAGCTGAGGGCTTGGATGCTGCCAAGGTTTCCCGGCATCTGGTTTCTCTCATTTTGAGTGCCGGTCCTGTTACTGTTGATGTGTTGGCTAAGGATATTGTAGGAAAGATTTCTACTCTTGTCTCTGTCGAGGAAGAAGGGTACCATTTCCCGGACTTGACCGGTAAAGATGTGATGAACTACACATCCTCAGGTCTGGATGCTGCACAAGTCTCGGAACATTTCATTTCCCTCATTCTAAAGAGTGGTTCCGTAACAACTAACATGTTGGCCAGTGAAATAGTCAACAAGATAGCAAGCCTTATCTCAGTAGAAGAGGATGGATTTCACTTTCCCGATTCAACTGGCGATGATGTGATGAATTACACAACCGACGGGTTTGATGTCGCCAAAGTTTCTGACCACTTCGTCCAGGTATTGAATCAGGCAGGAGTAACGGGCAGTCTTGAATATGATGTAATAAATGATAATGTATATAACTTTTAAAGCTAAATAATATGTCTGGTATAGCAATCTACGCATCATCCAATTTGGGTGAGCATTTATCCGTAAAGCCTACACCGATTGAAACAGTCGGTGTGGTAGGTCTTAATATTAATGGTGATCTTACGCCTTATGGCATATCCTCCGTTTATACTGTCACTTATCTGCCTGTTTCAACGACTCAAAGGGGTGTGACGTGGAGCATTCAGTCCGGTAGTGAGTATGCAGATATCAGTACTGGCGGTATTCTGAGTATAAAGGAAAATGCAAATCAGTCTCCGATTGTCATTCGCGCAACTTCAACCTATGACACATCTGTTTTTGCTGAAATTACCGTTTCTGCAACATATTATTCCGGTGGTGTGTCACGTGTTATCCAGGAGTATTGCGACAGGGTGGTTGCTGATGGCGGTGTTATATTGAAGGGTACTGCTTCGGCCACCCAAGATGAATACGATGCTCACGTTGCTTTGTTGGGTACTACTCCGAAGTTGGATTTCTTGGGATATAAATTAGGTGACGGCGGAGTGGTGACTAAATTATATTCGCTTGATGAGATGTTTGACTGCGATAACTTGACGAACGTCATAGTGCAGAATGGCGTTATAACGGCTGAAGTTGCCGGAGTACTAAATTATTCTTCTAATTTAGCGCAGGGCGGCAATCTTACATTAACGAAGATGTACTACGAAGGAAATGTGGTACAGTATGGAGGAAAGGAATCTGTTTTTGTAGGAAATCTTTTGAAAGCTAATTATTCGCCTATCGTACCTGCCATATTCTTTATGAGTAATTACATCAGTGTCCAGTATAGCCCTAAAAAGTCGTGCTGTAAATCATTCCCGGTATCTGAGGTGTCTAAGCTGTTGATTGAGGTGGATGGTACTGTCTATATGGATAATGTGGATTATGTGACGAAGCTGATTGTAGACGACAAGGATATTCTTTCAACGAAACAGGAAGGTATTGACTATTGGAATGTCGGGATTAGCGACAGGAGTTTTATCAAGATTTACAATGGGTTCAAACTTTGTATAGCCGGATAATTATGGATAAGAGAATAGTGCAATTAAAGGATGAGAAGAACAGCGTCATGCCACTGCCTGTGACGGTGTCGGATGCTGTTTATCTGGCGAATGTAGGTCCGCTGCGTGAAGCTGTGGGGATGATTCCGGCAAATGCGGATGTGAATGGCATGACACTGACGCAATTCATGAATCAGGCGTATGGTAGAGGGGGGGGACATTTACCTTTCTGCATATATCAGATACGCATAAGTTCAACCACGGGATAACTAAGTGTATTGAATTGATGGCCCAGGATACCGATATTCCCTTTACGATTATAACCGGCGACCTGCAGCTTACCGGCGAAATGAAATCTACCATTCTTGCGAGTGATAAACCCTTCTTGCTGATGCTGGGTAATCATGATGTAGCCGATGACTTCGGGGGTGACCAGATCGGCGCCAGGAATACATATATTGCTCCATTCTGCGAAAAGTATGTGACTATGGGTTCACAGACCTCAAGTTATTGGTATAAGGATGTAACGACGCCGTCCGCTACCATTCGAATAATAGCATTTGACGAATATGAGTATGTGACTGTTGGCTCTCCGGCCACATCGCGGTATTCGGTTGTATATTCACAGCAGCAGATAGATTGGTTTGTTGATTTGCTAAAGAGTACGCCTCCAAGTTACTATCTTATTCTTGCGCACCATCAACCGGCATCTGCTTTTCGTAATAATGGAACCGGGAAATTCATATCGGAAAAGGCGCCTAATTGGTATGAACATGAAGGTGCTTTAACTGCTATACCTGAACTTGCTTGCCTGCCGCATTTGTTGCCAATGATACTTGATGCCTATTTGAATGGCGGTACTGTTTCGGGAGAATATTATTGCGGTGATGCTCTTGGCACAAAGATGACACTGGATGTGGATTTCTCCGGAATATCTCCCTGCAAGTTTTTATTTCACATTGGGGGCATACTCATTGGGATGTATGCGAGTATTTGCCCCTCTATCCGAGTCAATTGCAGCTTATTATTGATGAGGACCGACCGGCTCAATATGTCCGGTCAGACTTACCGCGCAGTGAAGCTGATGAAACGGCTTACTGCATCAATAAAGTAATGGTTGATTTTGAAAATCGGAAGACTGTTGTTGAACGTATCGGTGCTCATCTCACGGATTCCGGTGCAGATAGAAATGTGATTGAATATCCATTTATGAAGTAAAAACCCCGTCCTACCATCACAAGCTGGGCGGGATAACGACAAAATAAAATTGGCTATCAAGCCAATTCGATTGCAAAGATAAAGATTCTTTGTTTGATTTCTATTTAGGAAGCATTTAAAGACTATCTAAAAACGAATAAAAAATCACATTTCGTTTTGTGTTAACCTGTGCAAAATTCTGCAAATCGATTTGTAGAAGTGATGCAGAATGTTTTGCGGTTTTTACGCGGGGCGAAAAGAACGGTCTCGTGAGGCAAATCCTTGCATTGCGGCTTATCGTTGATACGAAATATGATTTAACCACGGATCACTTGCGTTAGAGCTTCTCCGGTGTAGGCTATCTCAATTTCCCCTTCGCGCGTGCACGTATATATATAATGTATAGTCTTCTGTGTCCGGCCACACCTCCTTTCAAAAATATGTTCTACAACATCCTTATCAATCAACGAGTTACAAAATTGTTTCAAAAAACCTGTGAAAAAATGATAGATATATTTGGAGTGAATAGATATATCCGCTACTTTTGCACCCGCTTTCCAAGAGACGGAAAGCCTTAAAATTGACATTCTGACAGAAACGGATACTGAACTCCAGCAAATTTCTCTTCTTTTGCTCTTATTCTAACCAAGAATGACGCTGCAGAAAAGAAATTTGAAAAAAACTTCCGAAACATTTGGAAGTTATCTGATAAAGTTCTTACCTTTGCACCCGCTTTTGTAGAAAAGCAATTTAAGAATTGACTTCCTGACAGGAACGGTGCTAAGAACATTTTTCTTCTCCTTTTATCTCCCTTTCGCAAAGAGAGACGACGAGAAAAAGAAAAAAGAAAAAAACTTCCGAAAATATTTGGAGGATATACTTAAAAGTTCTTACCTTTGCATCCGCTTTCTGAAAAGAAAAGCAGTTTAAAAAAGAAGCGATCTTTGAAGAATTTACATAAACAATACAAGTAGTACAAGAGCAAGGTTACTGCATTAATTTGAAGTAATCTTGGGTATAAAAAAAGAACCGTCAAGTAACTTATATATATAGGTAATTTGCAAACTTTTAATAAACCGAGCGTCCTGAACAGAGCAAAATCACCGGTAGCAATACCGGTAATAAAAATACTTTTACAATGAAGAGTTTGATCCTGGCTCAGGATGAACGCTAGCTACAGGCTTAACACATGCAAGTCGAGGGGCAGCATGACCTAGCAATAGGTTGATGGCGACCGGCGCACGGGTGAGTAACACGTATCCAACCTGCCGATTATTCCGGGATAGCCTTTCGAAAGAAAGATTAATACTGGATAGTATAACGAAAAGGCATCTTTTTGTTATTAAAGAATTTCGATAATCGATGGGGATGCGTTCCATTAGCTTGTTGGCGGGGTAACGGCCCACCAAGGCATCGATGGATAGGGGTTCTGAGAGGAAGGTCCCCCACATTGGAACTGAGACACGGTCCAAACTCCTACGGGAGGCAGCAGTGAGGAATATTGGTCAATGGACGAGAGTCTGAACCAGCCAAGTAGCGTGAAGGATGACTGCCCTATGGGTTGTAAACTTCTTTTATATGGGAATAAAGTGAGCCACGTGTGGCTTTTTGTATGTACCATACGAATAAGGATCGGCTAACTCCGTGCCAGCAGCCGCGGTAATACGGAGGATCCAAGCGTTATCCGGATTTATTGGGTTTAAAGGGAGCGTAGGCGGAAGCTTAAGTCAGTTGTGAAAGTTTGCGGCTCAACCGTAAAATTGCAGTTGATACTGGGTTTCTTGAGTGCAGTAGAGGTAGGCGGAATTCGTGGTGTAGCGGTGAAATGCTTAGATATCACGAAGAACTCCGATTGCGAAGGCAGCTTACTGGA
>Ga0192242_10049_pt1 | contig 58760 bp, 45 predicted proteins | sample Koala_Koa27_J3_FD_131235 | JGI IMG/M metagenome (GOLD analysis project Ga0192242, IMG submission 131235) | Enriched cells from koala feces incubated with labeled cellulose particles, San Francisco Zoo, California, United States - Koala_Koa2-7_J3 ...
ACATTTCGTATGATAAACTCTGACGATTTCTTTAACACTGAAACGATTGGCAACCATTGGCAACAAAAAGGAAAATGCAATTACCATTGTCAAAACACCGGTAACCACATGCAGCCAAGCTGAAAAATTAATATCGCGATAACGCCACAACGCCCAAACTATACTTACGCCCAAAATAAAAGTTACGCTGCCCAGCACAATTCCTCCGAAAGCAACTTCAGGCAATTGCTGCCCGCCAATAACCCATCCGGCTGTAAGCAATAAAAACATTATTCCGCTGCCAAAAATCCAGGACCAACGGATACCATAATTTTCTTTTTGCATTCTGGCAATATTCCAGCCAATCACAATCGCCAGCGCTGGAAACATAGGTAAGATATAAGAAACGAGCTTCGTTTGAGAGATAGTAAAAAATATCAGTACGAAAAGCCACCAGATATTCACGAAAAGCATTTTTTCCAGATCATCAGATCTGCTATCTGTAATTGATGCTTTAATAGATTGCAGTAACAGCCCTGTCCAGGGAAACAAACCCAGGATTATAACAGGAAAATAATACCACCACAAAACTCGGGTCGGATGCTCAGGCGTTGTAAAGCGGGTAAGATTATGAAACCCTAAAAATGTATTAATAAATTCCATTCCATGCACTTGATACATCAAATAATACCACGGTGCCGCAATAAAAAAATACAGCAGTAATCCGCGTAAACAGTGCATTTTAAAAAGCCTCTGCCACTGCCCGGTACAAAGAATATGCAGAAATATTATCGCGCCTGGAAAAACGATCCCGATCGGCCCTTTTGTTACCGTGGCCAGCGCCATACACACATACATCAGCCAATACTGCTTATGCAAGTAGCATAATAAAGATCCGGTCAGGAAAAACAACAGCGTCGTATCTGTTACCGCCGCCTTGCCAAGATAAAAGAACTGTACAGATGTCGCTAAAACGAGCGCCGACCAAAAACCAGTTCTTTCGTTAAACAGCCTGGTAATAGAACAATAAAGCATTATTACAGTCAAAAAGGCCATTAATGCTGCAGGAAAACGCGCTGCAAACTCTCCATCCCCAAACACATGCATTGCACCAGCTACAAGCCAGTAATACATTGGCGGTTTGTCAAACCAATATTCATTATAAATACGCGGCGAAAGATAATCATTAAACTGGATCATCTCACGCGCAGTTTCAGCATATACCGGCTCATCCGGGTCAAGCAGCGGTATACTGCCTAATCCAAAAAAGATATTGAAGGCAACTATAATTGCTAAAACGAGCAAGCTTCCCTTCTCGATCCTATTCATTATTTTCCTACTTTCCCCGTTTTACATAATCATGGTAAGTTTTTTGGATACCTTCTTTTAACTGCATCTGCGGAGTTACAGCAAGTATTTCCTTTAAACGTGCATTAGACAGCGCAGAACGGAAGATATCACCCTGTCGCGTTTCCGCATAACGAACTTCAAGTTTATCAGCAGCAACTTCGGCAAAGGCGCCCAAAAGTTTATTTACCGAAGTTTCATGCTCTGTAGATACATTGATAGTCTGGTATCCCTTAACTGCCAATCCCGCTTTAATAGCTGCTGCAACATCGCCTGCATAGACAAAGTCACGCGTTTGTTCCCCATTACCATAAACGGTCACAGCTTTTCCTGCTGCCAAAAGTTTACAGAAAATACTGACGACACCACCTTCGCCGCCTTCCCCCTGACGTTCGCCATAAACATTCGCAAAACGGAAAACAACTGTATTGATACCATAAAGCTCGTGGTAAACACGTAAATAATGCTCTGATGTCATTTTTGTAATACCATAAAACGACATTGGCATCAATGCAAGGTCTTCATGTAAAGGAACATTTTCATTATTGCCATATACTGCCGCACTGGAGGCAAATAAAACTGTTTTCACCTTATACTTGCGGCAATTTTCCAACACATTGATCAAGCCTGCTAAATTGATTTCGCAATCTTCATCAGGATGTTCGATTGAATAAGGTACCATTGTCTGGGCAGCCAAATGCACAACTGCATCAAAATTTTCTTTTTGAAATAACGCTTCTATTTCCTGCGAACGTATATCCGCTACGACAAGTCTCATTCCTTGAGGTACATTTTCTCTGAACCCGCTTGAAAGGTTATCTAAAACTACGACTTCATAATTTTTATCACTATTTAACAGCTCTAATAAATGCGAACCGATAAATCCAGCACCGCCGGTAACTAAAATCTTCATTGTTGATCTTCGCCCTTCCTGAGATTTTTCATAGATAAAACATTAGAGCCAAAGGCGCGTATTGAAACTACTGCCCCTAATAAAAACGGCAGGTACTCAGCTGTAAAACGCCATAAAACTGCCATAATACCAACAAGACCACCAGGCAGCAGCTCAGAAAATAATACAACGAAGCCCGCCTCTGCGACACCTGAACCGCCAGGAGTTGGTGAAAAATACAGTACTAGGTTCAGCAAAACCATTCGCCCCATAACCTGCAGCCAGTCAAATTTGATATTCATACCCAGAAAAAACATTGGTACAGTAGCATAAATACATAACAGACTGAGCCCCGATTCAATAAAGGCCCGCATTACTTTCAAAGGATTTTTGCCCATGATAAAAGATGCCTGTTTAAATTCTTTATACCAAATAAAACAATTCCTCCTGAAATCGCGTGAGAAATTGTTCGTTAACCCAATGATCCAAAACTCCGGATATCTGGTCCTCATAAGCAGCACTGCTGCAATCGGCAGCGAAACAAATAAAACAGATACAATAGTAATGACACTGGTCGGCATCCAGTCAACCAAAGCATGATCACTATGCAGAACAAACGGCACCAGCAAAATCAAAAAAGTGATCGACATAATCGTACGCACAAAAACAACGACCGTGGCCTTTGCTACCGGCACGCCCGCCTTGCGCATGAACATGATCTGAGCTACAGCACCGCCGCTGGCTCCGGGGGTAACAAGCGCCAAAAAATAATTGCTTAGAACAACGTTCACCACTTGTCTGGTAGTTAGCTTTTCATCAGTCACAGCAGCCAAAGTCATCAGCCGCAAACCATCAAAAACCAATCCCAATCCCAAAATGCCAAAGGCCGCAGCAATACACCACGGTTCAAACATCGTCAGATATTCTAACGCTCTTATATCAAATGTAAAATAAATAACTGCCGCAGAAATAGCAATAACAAAAACAAACATCCATAGCAACCTGCGGATCAATTTTCTGTGCATATCAAAGCCCACCAAAGTTTATCAAAGTTACTTTCTTCTGCTCCAATAAACATTTATTTTTTTCAGAAAGAAAAGCCTGAAGCTCATCTTCCCAATGATACTGCCAGGAAAAAGTTTTTTCCAAAGACTCTGCATCCATCCCCGGATGAGTCATGATCTCACTTACGCCATCAGGCAGATTCCTAATGATTTCACCTACTAAGAATTCGTTTAAATTACCTCCGGCCAGCATTCCAAAAAAATGCTGTGGATAGACAAAACGGGCCTGTCTGGCTTTCATTTTCGCCAAAGCACTGCAAAAGCTTAAGCCTTCACGGCCGATCAGGCGGCCAGCAGTGCTGTTAAATCCACCGCGCCAAAACCAGCCTTCCTGCGGCATCCTAATTTTTTTAATACCAAATGCACTGCACAAATCCAATACGATGTCGGCGATTCCCGGCAGCACATGCAGATGCTGATGGCTGTCGACGTGAGTTATTTCCAGACCACAGCTTAAGCCGCGTTCTAGTTGTGCTTGCAGTTCGCTGACAACTTCTGCTTTTTTTATTCTGCCAGCATACCACCGTTTGGCAAAAACTGTATAATCAGCAGGCAAAAGCCCATCTTCATCAACAAGTGTTCGCAGCTGCCGTGCTTGTAAAAGCGGTTTACCTCCTCCTACTAAAGTAAGATGGATACCTACTCCTAAAGCAGGTATTGCTTTCGCCTGAAGTACTGCGTCATCAAAAGCAGCGCCGCTACACATTAAAGACGTACTGGTAATAAAACCGTCCCTGCAGCCTTTTATAATACCAGCATTGATTGCCGGATGCAGTCCGAAATCATCAGCATTAACAATTAATTTTTTCATATATTTCAGCCTCCTGAAAGGCTCTAGATTTTTTTATAATTTGCAAAATGGACTTTTACAAGCCGTTCCAGGGCACCGCGTCCCAATTCTTTCAGCAGCTCGCGCGCACAGTTTGTCGCAGCGTCACTGCCACCTTTAGGCAATTCATTTCGCCCAACCTGCTCGGCCAGCTCCTGCATTATTTCCAAAAATTTAGCCCGCGCCAATACTGAAGCAGCCGCCACAGCAATATCTGCCTCGGCCCTGTGCTGCTGTACTATATTAACATCAGGAAATTCCTGCTGTAAGCTGGCGCGGATGTCGTTAGACGCTGTAAATTGATCAACCAGCGCATAATTACATTGCGGGCATTGCCGCAGAACATTTCGCAGTACAGCTATGTGACCATTGCTTAACAAATGGTTGAGATTTTTTCCATCTGCACGCATTTGCTGATAACGAAAATTATACATTTCCGGCTTCAAAGCTAAAACCGTGTTGATCGGAGCAGCTTCGACAATCAGCTCTGCCAGCCGCAGAACTTCTTTATCATTGATCAGTTTGCAATCTCTGACTCCCAAACGGACTAGTTTTTCAGCCGTCGTAATATCTACTAATACTGCTGCAACGACTAAGGGTCCGAAAAAATCTCCTTTACCTGATTCGTCACTGCCTGCCCAAATACCTTTAAAATCGGCACAATTTCGTAAAAGTGTATAGTCATTTCCAATAGCCTGTACGATATCCCCTTTATCGGCAGTATCTTTTCCTGTCAAAACTGCTTCCAGCTGGGACCTCAATTCTGAAGCCGTACCGCCCCAAACAAACTTAATCCCCTTTTTACCATTATATACTGATAATACTACTTTACTATCACTGTTTGTTACTGTCAACTGTATACCATACTGCAGCTTTTTTTCAGTAATTGTAAGATTGGCGTCAAAACTTTTGATCTGCTTTTTTAAATTGTCGATATAAGCAGCAAAATCACTGTTCAAGTTGTGCCTCCGCAGCAGCAGCTGCTGCCTGCATAATAGTTTTCAGGCTGTGTCCGCTTTTTAAAGCCAAAACTTTACAATCCTCAAATTCAGGAGCAATATTCACAATTTTCCCATCCATCTGTGCATATTTAATTCTCACTTCACCTTCAGGCAACGACACAATAGTAACCTTCCTGTAATTGATATGGCGATGCACCGCATAATAACGTACTCCCAGCGACGTTGTTTCAGTCAGCAAAATATCAGTCATCTGATCCAGGTTCTGAGGATCGAGCAGCACCGATAAAGTTTGAGCAGGCCGTCCTTTTTTCATAATGATCGGAGTCAGCCAGCAATCCAAAGCACCCGCCTGCAGTAAGCGTTCCTGCACATAAGGGTACAATTCGCCATTCATATCGTCAATATTACATTCGGCAACAAGTAATTCACCACCGGCTTCAGCTTCCCATTCGCCGATACTGATGCGCAGGACATTGGGTATTTCCAGATCCCAGGTCCCGGCGCCATAAGCAATTTTACTGCCGCTAAAGCCCTGTGGAATATCATTTGTACTGACTGCTAAAACCTTCATCAGTGCAGCACCAGTCGGTGTAGTAAGCTCTTTTTCGATCTTTCCGTGGCTGTGCTGCAGCCCTTGTAACAGCTCTGCCGTCGCAGGAGCCGGCACTGGCATCAGTCCGTGTGCACAATTTACAAAGCCGCTGCCTGTATGGATATTGGAAACAAAAATCTTTTCGATCCCCAAATATTCCAAAGCCAAAACGCAGCCCGCAATATCAATAATCGTGTCGATTGCTCCGACTTCGTGAAAATGCACTTCATCAACAGTTTTTCCGTGAACCTTAGCTTCAGCTTCTGCTAAAGCTGTAAACACCTGTAAAGACTGCATTTTGATTTTATCATGCAAGTCAGAATGTGTAATAATATGGGCTATATCATGCAGATTGCGATGTTCATGGTGGTGATGCACAGGTTCTTCAGACACTTTCACCTGATGGCAATGCTGAGCGCAATCGGAATGATGTTCATGGTTATGCCCTGTATCGCCATGTTCGTGATGATGGTGACCAGCGTGGGGATGTTCATGCCGATGTCCAATTGTGACGTCATGTTGATGTTCATCTGGCAGCAAGACATTAAAATAGTTCGCATCAATCCCACATTTATTAACACGTTCGTTGATCAGTTCATACTCTCCCAAGTGCAGCTTTTTCATCTCAGACGCCAGATGATCGAACGGTACACCTGCATCGATCAAAGCTCCCAGCAGCATATTGCCGCTGATACCCGCAAATGCTTCTATATAGATTGCTTTCATTACATCACCTCATATGATTGATAATACTTGCCATACGCCCCGCTCCAAAACCGTTATCGATATTAACGACAGCCACACCGGCCGAACAGCTGTTGAGCATGCCCAAAAGTGCCGATAGCCCCTGAAAGTTAGCGCCGTAACCGACACTGGTAGGCACCGCTATTACAGGTCGTTCGACCAAGCCGCCGACAACGCTTGCCAAAGCGCCTTCCATTCCGGCAACGACAATAACTACATTAGCATTTCTGATCAAATCAAGTTTATCAAACAGTCGATGAATACCAGCCACACCTACGTCGTAAACCCTCTCTACCTGATTGCCCATGATCTCAGCAGTCAATGCCGCCTCCTCTGAAATAGGCAGATCGCTTGTACCCGCCGTCACAACGGCGATATAACGCTTATCATCTTTTGGAAGAGGTTTACGCTCTACAAAAATCAAGCGCGAATTTTTATGATAAACCGCATCGGGCAGCACCTTCTGCACCGCTGCAAATTTATCGGCATCAGCACGTGTTCCCAAAATATTATTGTGTACCTGTGCCAGCTTTTCCATGATCGCAGCAACCTGCTCTACTGTTTTACCCTCGCAGTAAACAACCTCGGGAAACCCCTGACGCAGACTGCGGTTATGATCCAGTTTCGCAAAACCAAGGTCAGTATAATCCGCAGCATGCAGCTTTTCCAAAGCTGTTTTAGCGTCGATAGTGCCTGCTTTATAACTTTCCAAAAGCGCCAGCAAATTTTCTTCGTAAGTCATATTATAATACTTCCTTAACTATGATTTATGCAAATGTTTCTCTTTCCATTCCTCGCTCAGCAAATATAACAGCGGCACTACAACCAGAGTCAGCAAAGTCGACGTCGTCAGACCGCCAACTAAAACCACGCCCATAGACTGGCGCAGCTCAGCACCGGCACCAAGACCCAAAGCAATTGGCAGCATACCTAAAATAGTCGAAAGCGTTGTCATAAATATCGGACGAATACGCAAAGCGCAAGCTTCACGCAAGGCCTCGCGCAAAGGCATACCCTTAGCCCGTACCTGATTGGCATAGTCGACCAGCAGGATCGCATTTTTTGTAACCAGACCCAGCAGCATCGTAAAACCGATCAGCGACATCATATTTGCAGTCTGCCCTGCTACCATCAAGCCTAAAACAGCACCGATAATCACAAACGGCAATGACATCATAATTACCAAAGGCTGCATAAAGCTTTCAAACTCTGCTGCCAGAACCATATAGATCATAATAATAGCTAAAATAACCGCCTTCGCGATCTCACTAAAGGCTTTTGCCATTGTATCAGCCTGACCGATCATTTTATAACGGTAACCGACCTGCATATTCATATCCGGGATCATCTCCGTCTGGATCTTCTGGATCAAATCGCCCGGAGTAATACCGACTGTATTAGCATAAACAACGATCTGGCGCTGTCTGTCCTCACGGTCAATACGTGTAGGACCGGACGAGAAATACACGTCAGCTACATCGCCCAACCGGACAAACTTCCCTTCCGTATTGGAAACACGCAGATTGGCAACGTCATTGATATCACGACGATGCGCAGCATCCAACTGTACAATTATATCATAGTCGTTATCACCGATAGTAAAACTATTGCTTGTGCTTTTGCCTAAAAAGGCCATTTCCACAACTTTACCAACGGAAGTTGAATCAAGCCCCATTGCGCTCGCACGCAGCGGATCGACCTTAACGATGATCTCCGGTTCTTCTTCCGATGAAGAAATATCAACATCAGTAGAACCTGGAACCTGTCTGATCCTTTCCGCCAGATTCTGAGCATAAGTTGTCAGCAGCTCAAGATCACTGCCGCGCAGACCTACCTGCACCGGTCTGCTGTCACCGCGTCCGCCGCCCTGGTTACTGACGACTGCGACTTTCAATTCTTCGACATTACCAAATTTACGGCGCAGCTCATCCATAATATCGATCATACTGCGATCTCTGTCAGACGAAGGAATAAGCTTGACATCGATATTGCCTTCGTTAATAGGCACGCGCGAACCGCCTAAGCGCATCGCTGCAATCCTGACCTCCGGCATTTGCAGGATTTCTTCTTCCAACGGCAGCGTCAGCTCCTTCATTCGCTCGATACTTGTACCGGCAGGAGCTTTAACACTGACGGAAAATTCACCGGAATCGTATGTCGGCTGATATTCCGTACCAATAAAAGGTAACAGAAAAAGATTAAAAATAAGTGAAGCAACAGAAATCAAAACTATTTTCCAAGGATGCTGGAACGCAAATACCATTAATTCATCATACATCCGGCAAATTACCTGAAACCCGGCCTCAAATTTATCCAGACAAATCTGTACAACTTTGGGACGCGGATGCTTATAAGGTTTGGCATGTTCCTCGCGATAATCCTTCAGCCAATAAGCCGATATCATTGGTGTAAGCGTGTAAGCAGCCATCGTCGAAAAAGCCAGCGCAAAAGCGACAGTTAAGCCGAATTGTTTAAAATACTGACCAACTACCTCACCCATAGAACCGATCGGTACAAAAACCGCCATCAAAGAAAGCGAAGTAGCAAGAATAGCCAGAGATAACTCTTCTGTAGCGTCCTGAGCAGCCTGAATCGGCGACTTACCCATTTCCATATGCCGAAAAATATTTTCAATCAAAACGATAGCATCGTCGATAAGGATGCCGACTGCCAGGCTCAAAGCCATCAGCGACATATTATTCAGCGTAAAGTCCATCGACTTCATCAAAAAGAACGTGGCAATAACGGAGGTCGGTATAGAAAGGCCGCCGATGATCGTAGCCCGAAAATCGCGCAGGAACATATAAGTTATCAAAAGCGCCAGAAAGCCGCCGAAAAGAATAGCATTCCAGACATCGGCAACATTCTCGCGGATATAAGCAGACTGATCGCGTACGACATCGACCTTGATATCCTTAGGCAAATCATTTTCCATCATTTGTTCCATAGAAGCGTTGACACCGTCAACAACATCTACAGTATTGGTCTTAGACTGTTTCATTACCAAGACCATAACGCTGGGTACTTTATTAGAACGGGAATAGGTGTCTTCGTCTTCCCAGCTGTCAACAACCTTCACAACATCTGAAAGCTGGATCGGGCGACCATCCTGATTGGCAATAACGATGTTTTTAATATCGTCGATATTTTTATATTTGCCTAACGTACGGACTGTTATTTCCATATCGTTATAACGGGCCTTACCGCCAGGAGTATTGATATTTTCACTGTTGACCTTATCTAAGATAGTCTGAAAGGAAATATTATAACTGTTCAGCTTCTCAGGATCGGCAATCAGTTTGATCGCACGCAGGCTGGCGCCGACAACAGATACTTCGGACACGCCTTCGACACGCTGCAGTTCTTCTTTAACAACGTCTTCAACTATCTTACGGGTTTCTTCACGGCTGCGCGAATCAGAAGCAAAAGTAAATGCCGCTATCGACTGTGACGAAATATCAAAACGCTGTACAACCGGCTCATCGATGTCGTCAGGCAAACGCCGGCGTACCGACGCAACCTTTTCACGCACCTCACTGGCCATCTCGCGCGGGTCAACACCCAGCTCAAATTCCAGCGTCGTCTGCGAATAACCTTCGCGTACAGTTGACGACAGGGTTTTAATACCTGCAACCTGGCTGACGCGATCTTCAATAGGTCTGGTTATCAGAGTTTCCATTTCCTCAGGTGAAGCGCCTGTATAGGTAACAGTAACACTTACCAGAGGCAGTTCAACGTCAGGATACAAATCGACACCCAAATTAGGATACGACTTAATGCCGAATACTACTAAAAGCAGTACAAACATCGTCGTAAAAACAGGTCTGCGTATAAATGTGCCTATCATTTTATTTAGCACCCTGTCCTTCTAATTTGATCTTACTGCCTTCACGCAATTTATTCTGACCGCCGGTAACGATCCGGTCGCCATCACTCAAACCATCTAAAACTTCTACCATATTATCATTGACAAAACCTATTGTTAAAACTCTGCGGCTGACGACACCATCATCATCAACAACAAAAACCGTACGCTGATCTTCACGCATTACAATAGCGCTCATAGGAATAACTAGTGCATTCTCTTTCGGCTCGGCTGTAATGACAACATTGGCATAAACACCGCCGCGTAATTTACCGGCACTGTTGTCCACTGTCACCTCAGCAGCAAAGGTCCTTGCCGGCATATCTGCTACCGGCGAGATACGTGTGATCATACCGCTGAATTTATCATCAGGATATGCGGGCACAGTAATATCAGCCAATCCGCCAACAGCAATATTGCTGATCTGACCTTCCGGGATATTTATTTTAGCAGTCAATTCAGAAATATCGGCAATATTAAACAGCGCTGTGCCAACTTTAGCATAATAACCTTCCTGATAATAACGTTTAGAAATAATACCGTCCTGCGGCGCAGTTACACTGGCTCCGCTCAGCTTATCCTGCATATTGTCCCACACGCCCTGAGCTTCTGAAAGCTTGCCCTGCGCATTGTTTCTGGCAAAACGGTAATTATCTACTGTCTGCTCCGAAACAGTGCCCTTTTCATATAATGCCTGATAGCGCTGCAGCTCGCGTTCAGCTCTTTCCAAAGTCGTTTGGGCATCCATCAAAGAACCCTTCGCCGATAACAAATTAGCCGTCTGTTCTGTCTGCTCTAAATGAGCCAGCACAGTGCCAGCTGTGACCTTGTCACCTTCATTAACATAAACCTTCTCTACCCTGCCATCTATTTTAGCTGCCACATCGGCCTGCCAAACAGGATCAAGGCTGCCCGCAAAACGCATAACAGGAGTAATACTCTGCCGCTGCGGGAAAGATGTGGCCACCGCAATATTCTGCCCTTGCGAAACACGGTTCGCACGCTCGTTGTTAGCCTGGATATTACCATAAATACGATAAGCAATAATTGCTAAAAGAACCAGGGATGCGATAATTGCAATACGAACTTTTGTATTCTGCCAAATCATTTTTTTACTCCTCAATTTATCGAAATAAAGGTATTTTTATTTATAATAACAGATATTTTAATTATACAACTTTTCCATATAGAATAGCAAGAAAATTGCAGGCTGAAGCAGCGCTTTCACAGTCTTTTCAACGGTTATGCCATGCAACATAAAAAGACCCCTGCTGCAGAAAAACAACAAGGGTCTAATAATATAACGTTTACTCTATTTTTTTTGCTTCGTCTATTGCCGCCATATTAGCTGCGTCACGTTCTTTTACGCGATCCAGGCCGGTCTTTTCACCAGCGGCGCCAGTATTCATTTTCCCTAAGGCGTCCTTCAGCGAATAAACGGTAAATTCAGCCGTCATATCCAGATTTCCCGAAGCATCATTTTCTTTAACGGTATTAACACTGGCTTTGTTCAATTTTGCAAACCTCGTACCGTTTTCTACCTTCTGCAAAAACTCGACCATTTTATAATAGTTGCCGCTGATAGAAATATTGAGCGGTACTTCGTAAGCTCCATTTACCTGTTTTAAATTGCCACTCGGAGGCTTAACACTTTTGAACTGAATTCCGCATTCCTTTGAAAGGTTAGAATATTCCTGTACTAATTCAGGCACAGTTACTATATCAGGCAACAGCTTCTTAGCTTCAGCAAGGTAGCCTTCCTGCTTCGCTGCAAAAGCATTATAATCCTTATTCTGTTCAGCAAATGTCTGATAACTGGCTAAACGCTGCTGCGCCTGTGTCAATTCCTGCTCATTTTTCTGAATGTCTTCACGCAGCGGCTGCAGGATATACAGAACTACAAAAACAAGCAGCAGTACCGAACCTAACAATAACAACGAATATTTACTGTTTTCTGACATATTGCTGTCAGGCATTTCTAATTTCACTTCTTCACCCCACTTCTCTGAATTTCCAAAGTAAAATCAATAACGCCAGCAGTACTGCTGTTATTATTGTTGCTTTCATCGGCAGAAATCAGCTGCACATTGGCAATATCAGGCCGTGCCTGTAAAAGACTGATGAATTTAACAATATCGTCCATTTTCATGGCTTTACCGGCAATGCTCATCTGATCTGGCTTATTGCCCTGTTTAACACTTGTCAGCCAGCAGCCGTAAGGTGTAACATTGCCCAGTTCAGCAAGGGAACGGCTCCAGACGATGCGGTCTTTAGAAAGATTGCGTACGATAGTATTGCGTTTATTTACTTCCGCATTCTGCTGCTGAGCTTTATCAAAACGTTCCTGCCAGACTTTCATTGAAACTATACCTTCATTCACATCGCTGAGCTTACTTTCAGTATACTTGAACATTGCCAAATGGTAACCCCACAGTAAAATGCTCAGTCCTAAAAATACATAAGCTATAATACGATAAAGTTTCCATGTAGGAAACTCACTTTTGCGCCTGTACTCAGGTAAAAGATTGATTCTAATCATCTGCTTCCCCTCCGTACAAAGCAGCGCCTATTGCAACAGTCAGCGCTCCCAGATATTTTTTCAGTTCTCTCTGATCAAGTTTATCTACAAAAGTAACTGCTTGACGCAAATCGTTAACGACAACCTTCATTTCCATACCTTCGCTCAAAAATTCGGACAATCCGGCCATATTTGCACCGCCGCCTGCCAAAACCAGATGCGTAAATCTTGCATCCTTTTTATTGATCAAATAATATTCACAGGTTCTGCGTACTTCACGTCCCAGATTTTCAACCTCGTTGAAAAATTCTGCAAATTTAGTTTTATCTGTTTCCAGGCTGCTCAAAAGCAACTCATCTTCCAGTTTGATCTTTTCAGCAGCCGTCAGGTCAACGCCAGCACCGTTAGCAATAGCGGCATTAAACATCTGCCCTCCCTGGGGAATACTGCGCTGCGCAACAGGAGCACCGTTCTGAAAAATAGTCAGCATCGAATATGAACGCCCTATATCAAGCAAAACGAAGTTTTCCAACTGCCTGGGCAAGGTTCTATAAGCAGACAAAACTTCGATATCAATACCAATAGTATGCCAGGCCAGCGCATCACTGATTTCCAGCAGTGAATCAATAACATCCTTAGGTGAAGCAACCAAAAGCACAGGCTGCAGACCTTCATTAGTATATGCACCAAATTTAGCCGAATCCACATAATAAGTATCAGCTTCATAAGGAACATACTGACTGGAATCCCAAGCTACAGACTGTTTCATTTCTTCGTCAGGCATTTCCGGCATATCGATCTCACGTACAAAAGCATTACGACCGCCTACAGTAAAAACCGCATGCCTGGCATTAAAATCATATTTTGCCACCAAGCCTTTAATAAAGCTTATCATCGCATCACTGTTACGGACAAATCCATTATTGATAAGCTCCAGTGGCAGCTCTGCTACAGCAAAACAACTAACTACAGGCTTACTGCCTGTTTCTATCTGCACCATTTTTATACTTCCGGTGCCGATATCGACGCCAACTATTTTTGACGGCTTTGTGTGAAACATTCTTTTTACGATGGCTTGCACATTCACTTGCGCAGACCTCCTTGATTCGTATAAATAAAATCAGTTTTAATACTATATTTTATAAATTATATCATAAATTCATAAACTCATACAAACAAATTCCAGTAAAAATAAATTAAATATGGAGAAAACAAAAGCGCAATATAAGCTCCGATACATAAAAACGGTCCAAACGGAATCGAATCTTTACGCTGCTTGATACCGGAAGCCAGCAGCAGCACCCCGATTATCCCCCCAAAAACAAAAGCCAGCATCAGACAGACGATACTCGCCTTAAACCCAAGCCAAACGCCTAAAACAAAACTGAGCTTAACATCGCCAGCACCCATTCCACCGCGACTCAGCAAAAATATCAGCAGCATCAGCCCACCGGCAAATAAAGCCCCATATAAAGAATCCCACATGTCCGGTAAAGCATAATAGGCATAAATGATACCTGTCGGCAGCATCAGCATCAAAATTTCATCCAGCAGAATTTGATGATCCAGATCAATAAAAGCCTGCACGATCAGGCAAGCTACAAAAAAGAAAACCAGTATTATTTTTAAGCCAGGCAAATAATACAAGCCGCACAAAGCAAATAAAATACCTGTCAAAAGTTCTACCAGCATATAACGGGCGCTATACGCAGCATTACAGTAGCGGCACCTGCCGCGCAGCAAAAAATAACTTAGAACAGGTATCATATCCAGAGCCCCTAACCTGTGTCCGCAGCTGCCGCAGGCTGACGGAGGGCTGATAACAGATTTCCCAAGCGGCAGTCTGTAAATACAGACATTCAAAAAACTGCCGATAACTATGCCGATGACAAAATATAAACCAAATAACAAATACACAAAACCACGCTCCAACATAAAATATCCTGTAAATTATAGTACTTTCAGTTAATTTCAGCATAAAAAGAACTGTCAAAATATATTACATAAAAGACAAAAACAGACACTACTGCAAGTTTATGCTTATACATCAATAAACTACAACGATTCATCACAATGTAAATATTTTTGATAATAATCACGTTTAGCGTCATACATCGCCTTATCGGCAATAGCAATAAGCTTTTCGACAGAAATCTCCTCGTCTGTCCAGACTGCTCCAAGAGAGAAGTTTATTTCTGCATTCTGCTCCGCAAAAGCACGTAAAGTTTGTTCTCTGCGCATAAATTCTTCACGCATCATTCCAGTACAGATTACAACAAATTCATCGCCGCCGATGCGAAACACCTTCTCCGCAAAAGTTTTTTTCAGTAAACCACTGATCCTAACAATCATTTGATCACCATAAGCATGACCTCTACTGTCATTGGCTTTCTTCAATCCATTTATATCAATAAAAATAACACCGAGAGTACTGTAACTGTTATCTTTCAGCTCATCTAAATATTTAATATAACTGGTCCTGTTGCAAACACCGGTCAATGAATCCCTATAACTAAGTACCTGCAGCTTTTCAATCAGCAGTCTTTTCTGCAAATCATTGACGATAAAAGAAGTTATCTGCTCCAGTAAACCATAGTGCAAATATTCTACCGAAGGATTATCCACACCTATAAAACCAATAAGCAAGCCATTATTGAACAATGGTGCTGCTACCAGCGAATCAATATTCTGCGGCCCTAAAATTTTATATTCTTCAGAATCGTGGTCCAATTCTTTTTTTAAAGAATAAATAATACGGGATTTATGATTGCTGAACCTTTCAATCCACATGTCAAAATAACTGAAAGGCACCTTCTGTAATGAATCCAGCTGCTGCACAATTTCCTTTTTACACCATTCATAAGTATTAGAAACCGTATTATCAGCTTCGCATCTTTCAAAAATATACGCCCTGTCGCCGTCATATGTTTCGCCGACTATTTTAAGCAATTCATTGATAGCTTTATTGACATCGTTTTCATGATTTAAAGTATCGATACATTTGATCAGCGTTTTTTTCATATTCAATTTATTTTTAATTTCACGTTTTTCTAAAACCTGATCTGTAATATCAGTGCCAACTTCTACACGAAATTTTCTGTCGCCCAGTATCAGCAGCTTATCGTGCAAAACAAAATACCGCTGCATATCCTCGCGAAAAATCTCCCAGTCATAATATTTATTTTCTGAAAGTATGCTGTTAGTGCAAAATTCGCAGGGACATTCCTTATCCTGCAAAGCTTGATAACACGGTTTCCCAAATACTTCAGCCTTATTTTTACCAATGACCTGCAAAAGCTTTTTATTCGCAAAAATCACCTCATTAGTCTCCATATCAGTCACATAAACCAGGCCGTCATGACTATCAATGATTTTGCAACAAAGTTCTTTATAATCCATCGAGAACATCTCCCGCATTCAGCTATATTAACTAATATTTATTATATCATACAAATAAAATATTACTTATTAATTTTCAAAACATACCTGATACAAAAATATATAAAGATTTTCGATATCTATAGGCTTTGCCAAATGCTCATTCATACCTGCGGCAAAAGATTTATGCACATCATCGCTGAATGCATAAAATGAACACATTCCTTGAATTCAGGAATGTGTTCAACAATAGTACACTATTATTTAATTAGTACCGTAAATTTGCTCTCTCGTATAGTAACCGCTTTCGATTAAAACTTTATCGATATTTTCTTTTGTTACCATTTCACCTGTAATCAAATAAACCTGGATTTTCTCGCCTTTATCATTAGTTATTTCTGAATTAGCAGTTACTTTTTCACCTTTCGCCAGGGCATAAGCCTGATCAACTGCAGCTGAAGCCATATTTTTTAAGTCCATATACACTGTTGCATCCTGCGTTCCTGCAACAAGTCTTTTGACCGCTGCCAGTTCAGCATCCATACCGACGATGATCACATGATTTTTCAATCCCAACTCCTGCACAGCAGCTGCTGCACCGCCGGCCAACCCATCGTTAGGGCATAAAACAGCGTCTAATTTCATATCATTAGCGATAACAGCCTTTTTTACCATTTCCTTAGCCGTCTCAGCAGACCAGCCGGGAACATAATCATTTAAGATAACATTGACCCCGGCGCCAAGCATTGGCTCAATGTATTTATTAGCACCATCATATAAAAAGTGAGTATTAAAATCGCCTTTATCACCCTTTAAAACAATAAAGTTCCCCTTATAAACACGCTCCGATAAATGCTTACCCAGATTCTGCCCTATTTTATAGGTGTCATAACCAATAAACAATTCCGTCTTGGGATTTAAAATAGCCCGACCGTAAGAAATAACCTTAACATTTTTCTTTTTAGCATAATCTACGATATCATCAACCTGACGTAAATCTCTGGGAATCATAATCAGGACGTCAATACCGCTGTCAATCAGCTCAAAACAATCTTCCCGCCAGCTCTTCGGTGTATCGTTAGTGTTAAAACGAATCATGAAATCTGCACCAAGCTCCTTAGCCCGTTCTTCCATAAACTGTTTTTCTTTCACCCATCTGGTAGCGCCGCCAACTCCAAAAGAGACACCCAGCTTCGGTTTATGCGGCTCACTGCCACATCCCACAGCGAGTATCAGGATTATCACAGCACTTATAAGGCATACGATTTTTCTCAGCATAACTTTCCCTCCCTGAAAAGTTCGGCAAATTTACTTTCTTCCATCGGTCTGGCAAAATAGTATCCCTGTGCTATATTACAGCCGCATTCGCGCATCAGGCTAACATTCTCTCCCGTTTCCACACCTTCTACTACCAGACTGATATTCAGCTTACGTGCCATTTCTACGACTGAAACGAAAATGATGTTACGTTTTTCATTGTCTGCAGCTTCTTCTAAAAATGCTCTGTCTATTTTCAAAGTATCGATAGCCAGATCTTTCAACATATTCAAAGAAGAATAACCGGAACCGAAATCATCCATTGCCACAGCGACGCCATATTCACGAACTTTCTCTGTAAAATCATAAATAATACTGAAATTATCAAAAATAGCGCTTTCCGTTAGCTCCAATTCAATCAAATGCGCTGGTACCTGATATTTTTCCATTTTCTGTAAAAGTGTCGGTAAAAATTTTTCATTTGAAAAATGCAAACGTGAGAAATTTACAGAAATCGGCACACATTCAACACCGGCATCCAATGAACTTCGCAAGAAAGCTAATACTTTTTCAAAAACAATCATATCCAAATCTGTAACTAAACCTGTTTTTTCGCTTAAGGGTATAAAATCGCCCGGCGCAATCAGTTTATTATCTCTGGTCCGCCAACGGATCAATGCTTCTGCACCAACCAGCTTCCCACTGTTGATGTCAACTTTAGGCTGGTAGAAAGCTACAAACTCATCATTTTTAATTGCAAGTTTTAAATCCCGTTTCAGTTCTTCATTATGAGCAGTCATATCATCAAATTTCTTGGAATAATAGACCACGTGCTGATTCAGCACACCTTTAATCGTCTGCGCCGCAACGCTGGCCTTGTCGACCATAAGATTAATATTTTCATCGTAGTCTTTGATAACATAAACGCCAGCCGAAAAATGCAGTATCAGATTTTCTTCTGTAATATTTCTGATCGCTGAAAATAACGCTTCGATTCTTTCTTCATCTGCATCCAGTAAGAAACATACAAAACGGTCACCGGAAATACGTGCCGCAGTTTCGCCTGGCTGCATCCAGACGCTGACTGAACTGTATATTTGCCGCAAAATCTTATCGTCGCAGGCAAACCCGTAAAAATTGTTGATATATTTAAAGTTATCTACATCAAAACTCAGGATATAAAATTGCTTGTTTATTTTGTTGCTTAACGTCTCCTGTACATCAACAAGAAATTTATTATAGGTATTGCCCCCTGTCACATTATCTACAAAAGCAATTTTTTCCAAAACCCGTTTCTGTCGACGCTTGTTCCAGGCAAAATAACAGATACTTACCAAAAAGATAAGTACAAGCGAAACCATAACCATGTAAAAAATCTTCATAACTATATTTCCGTTTTCGGCAATGACATCAGTAGGAACGCTCGTTACCAGATACCAGTCATGTACCTGTTCAATAGGAGTATAAGCAGAGAAGGTTTTTTCACCATTGACCGCATTTTCCATAAAACCGCTTTTATTGGCTTTAATGTCATCTTTCATTTTACGAACAGCTTCAACGTTTCCGTATTCGTAAACATCACGAAAATAATTATCCGATTTTAAAGCACAATTAATGTGTTTGGTATGCAGGATAATATAACCTTCACTATTGATAACATACATATACCCTTTAGACGAAAATAACGAAGCCGCAAACAGCTCATTCATCTGTTTATCCGTATAGATTTTCTGAATCGTACCGATGATATTATTATCGTAATACAACGGCACGCTGCCGACAAAAATATATTCGCCGTTGATTCTTGAAATAGTACGTTCAGAAATATTAGAAATACCATCAATAGCTAATTTAAAATATCGGCGTCCTGAAATATCTATATGCGTGTCGCCATCTACATAGGCAAGCCCATTTTTATTCGCTAAGAATAAACTATCATCAATGCTGTTTTTAGAATAATCCTCTAAAAATTTATTGATATCCGCTTCTTTGGTGATATTCTTATTTTTCAGTCCGTCAGATATTTTATTACTGATAATATCCAGACGATTAAGATCTAAAAGCAGTTTACTGGTAATAACGTTCTTATTTTGCGAAACTATTTCTTCAAGGTTATTTCTGGAATCACTGTCAAGTAAATTTTGAACATATCCCAACAAAAAAACAATAACACCAAATAAAATGATGTTAAATACAAAAACAGATATCAAAAAAGGTTTTTGTAAAATTTTATCAAAATTCATGACAGATCCCATCCGGCTTCGTTAGAAGTATAAAAAAATTAAATATCACTTTTTTCACTATGGCATTACATTGAACAATTACTTATCAATAAATTTCAATATCTTTATTTCTTTTTATTTAGCAACTAAATATTATTTTCATAAATATATTTTTAAGTTTTATTTTAAATATTTTATCACTTTATTTATCTTTTATCAACTTAAAATAATAACCCCGTTCCCTTTTTGGGAACGGGGTTATTATAAAAATAGTTTGATTTATAAATTTGATTTATAAAATAGAAGCTTCATTTACTTCTTCAATATCATTTTTTTCAGCATAGCCTGTCAGGACCAAAGTCAAAGCACCGTCACCAGTTACATTGCAGGCAGTACCAAAGCTGTCCTGCAGTGCAAAAATCGTCAACATCAAAGCCGTACCAGTAGCATCAAAACCCAGTACACTGATGATAAGGCCTAAAGAAGCCATAACTGTACCACCTGGAACACCGGGGGCACCAATAGCAAAAATACCCAGCAACAGACAGAATAAAATCATCGTACCTAATTCCGGCAAAGCACCATATAAAATCTGCGAAACAGTCATAACAAAAAATACTTCAGTCAAAACACTGCCACATAAATGAATACTGGCAAACAGTGGAATGCCAAAATTTACCAAGTCTTTGCGCAGCACTTTTGATTTACGTGCACATTCCAACGCCACTGCTAAAGTAGCCGCCGATGACATTGTACCTACGGCAGTAATATAAGCCGGCCAGTAATGCTTCAGCACTTCCATTGGATTAGCGCCGGCATAAAGACCTGCCAAACCGTACAACAATGCCAGCCAGATATAATGTCCCACCATTACTATCAGCACTACAATCAGGAACACAGGCAGCTGTTTGGTAATCGTACCTTCGTACGACAATGCGCAAAAAGTGCAGGCGATAAAAATCGGCAGCAGAGGAATAACAATATTAGTAACGATAGCCAGAACAATTTTTTGAAATTCTTCCAAAAATTTAGTAATCACAGCAGCCTTAGTCCAGGCAGCTGCCACACCAATCAAAACAGAAAAGACCAAGGCGCTCATTACACTCATGATCGGGTCGATCTTTAGATCAAACAACAGCTTTGGCAGTTCTTTTAAACCATCTACAGAAGAAACAATATTCATATGGGGAATAATACCATACCCTGAAAACATTGCAAAAAATGCTGCTCCAACCGAAGAAACATAAGCTAAAGTAATAGCAACACGCAGCATTGTCGACGCATGCTGGCCCAAACGCGTGATAGACGGGGCAATGAACCCGATAATAATCAGCGGTACACAGAAAATAATCAATGAACCAAGTAAATTTTTGATGGTTAATATAACCTGCATCAAAGCTTCATTGGCATATAAGCCTACCAGAATACCTGCAATAACACCCAGTAAAAGTCGGGCAGGCAAACTTCCCAGTATGTTTTTCATTAGCGTCACTCTTTTCTTGGATAAAATATTTTACTATATACTAAAATAGCATATACTAATCAATTCCTCAACTGTTTTTCACTTTTTCTCTCAAAATATTATTATTTTCTTAAATAAAAGTACTGAAAATAGTATTTTAGACTTTTTTACTACCGTGGAGCCCACATCATCAGACCCACACCACTGCCATACAAAATAACCGCCGCCGATTTCAGCCAGACCTGCCAAAATAAAAATCATAATCGAACTAAACATAAAATTTTCCTTTCCAAATACGCAATCCATCTAATATTATAGCCATAAAATAAAAAATTAAAAGTCTGGCTAACTAAAATCCAGACTTTTATCATTTTCACATTTAATATAAATTATTTTTGCTAATATAAAAATCTAAATCTGCCAGCCGCTGTTTAGAATCAGTTCCAATTTTCTGACCAATCAAGATTGCTAACGACTCTGCAACACATAATGGAACTACATAAGAATTTGTAAAACCAACTCCGTCTATTTTTACCGTTAACAAATAATCAGCATATGGCACTAATGGTGACGTTACTCTGTCTGTAATGAGAATGATTTTACTACCACGCTTTTTAGCCAGCTCTAAAATAGAATAATTAATCTCAGAGTAGCGCGGGAACGAAAACATCACCAAACAATCTTCTTCATTAAGATCAATCAATTTTTCTATAACACTGCTTTCTGCCATATTGCACAAAATCAAATGCGGCACAAAAAACACTGCTTTACGTGTAAAATAATCAGCACAACAAGATGTTCCTCTAAAACCAATAATATATTTATTCCGACTTTTTATAATACACTCAGCGATACTATTCACTAATTTGTCATCTAAATTAAGCATCGTCGAAGATAAATTATCAATAGCCTTATAAAAAACATCGTTTACTACGTTATCACTATTTATTTTATCTTTGGTATTAGTAAATTTCTGGCTTGGCGATAAATTCAAATTATAATGTTCAAGCATCCGTTCTTTCATAGTATTTTTAAAATCAGCAAACCCAGCAAATCCAAGTAATCTAATAAACCTAATAATAGAAGTATCACTTACACCTAACTTTAAAGATATATCAGTCACTGTACTAAGACCAATGTTATTAATATTATCAAGAATATAATCTGCTATAACTTTTTCTGTTTTAGTTAAATTCATAGACTGGATCTTACTAATCAAATTATCCATAACAACATTCCTTTAAATATTAAGTATTATGTTAATATTATACACCATAAAATAAAAAGAAGCAGGGATAAATTTCCCTGCTTCTTTTTATTTTATTCAAGTTCTCTTACAAAAGACTGTATTCTATCCATTGCTTCCTTTAAATTCTCCATAGAATTAGAATAAGACAATCTTACTTTGCCCTTAATATTAAATGCTTCCCCTGGAACCAATGCCACCAGAACAGCTTCTAATAGAATATTAGCAAAATCAACGGCATCTTTTATTTCACGGCCACGATATTTTTTGCCAAAATAACAACTGAAATCCGGCAATAGATAAAAAGCTCCTCTAGGTTTCGCACAGCTTACCCCCGGCATTTCGGCCAAACGCTGCAATAAATAAATTCTTCGTTTATCGAACTCTGCAACCATTACTTCCAAATCATGCTGCGGTCCACTCAAAGCAGCAACAGCAGCCTTCTGAGATATAGCACTGGTAGCTGAAGTTGTTTGACTTTGAATTTTCTTTATTGCATCTATAATAGTTTTATTGGCAGCTACATATCCAATACGCCAGCCAGTCATTGCATAAGCCTTAGAAAAGCCATTTACAGTTAAAGTCCTGTTCCAAACATCTTTAGAAATAGAAGCTATTGAAAAGTGCTTTGCATCGTCATAAATAAGCTTTTCATAAATTTCATCTGTAATAATATAAAAATCATATTTACAAGCTAAATCAGCTAATTTACGCAAAGTACCTTCGCTATAAACAGCTCCAGTTGGATTATTAGGAGTACAAATAACAATAGCTTTTGTCTTCGTAGTTACAGCCTTCTCTAAAGCCTCAATATCCAAATCAAAAGTTTCTGCTTCTACATCTACAAAAACTGGTTTCGCTCCTGCAAACTTAATCATCTCAGTATAACTAACCCAGCAAGGAACTGGCAAAAGCACTTCATCTCCAGGATCTACTAAAGCCATGATCGAATTAAAAATTGCCTGCTTAGCTCCTACAGTCGCGCAAATTTCATCTGTGGTATATTCTAAATTATTATCTTCATGTAATTTTTTAGAAATCAAACGGCGTAATTCTATAATACCGTTACCAGCAGTATACTTACTGAAGTTATCAACTATTGCCTTGATAGCTCCGCATTTAATATAATCAGGAGTCCCAAAATCAGGTTCACCCACATTTAAAGAAATAATATCTTTTCCCTCTGCTCTCAACTCAGCTACTTTCGCAATCAATGCAGAAGTTGGCGAACCTGAAAAAGTATTCATTCTTTCTGCTAACATTATAATTCCTCCTATCCTAAACTAAAGTTTTATTAAAATCTTCACCAGTCCAAATATTTTCATTTTTGGCAACCAGCATCGTTCCTAAAACATCACCCGATACATTTACTGTAGTATGTGACATATCAATAAGTCTGTACATTCCAGCAATAGGCCCCATTAAATCCATTGGCAAACCTAAAAGATTTAAAAAAATCGCACCTGTTACAATACCACCACCGGGGATACCTGGTGCCGCGATAGACATAATAGTCGAAATAATAATAACCATTAAAATCTGATCAATAGTGAGCTGCAAACCATAGATCTCAGCTACAAAAAACGCCAGTATCGTTTTATATAAAGCGGCTCCAGTCAAATTTATCGTGGCTCCCAAAGGTATAGAAAATGAAGCAATAGACATCGGTACCTTTAACCTTTCTGTAGTAACATTTAGAGTTATAGGTATCGTACCTGCGCTGGAATTAGTAGCAATAGTATTTACCCAGATCGGTATCATTGATTTACACATTTCCAGATAATTTACTTTAGTATATAACCAGACGATACCACTAAAGAAAAACCAAATCAAAAGACAGCCAACCCAATCTGTAAAAACAAACTTAGCCAGAACCCCAAAAAGCTTAGGTCCAAATACAGCCGTAGTATTCGCCATCAGTGCTAATACACCAATAGGAGAATATAACATAACTATATCCAGCATTTTATAAATAATACTTGCACATTGATCAAAAATTTTAGTAACCCCAGCTACCTTCTCACCTAAAGACACCAGTGCCACACCTACAAGAACAGTAAAAAAAATCATTTGCATAATCTGATTTTTAGCCATACTGTCAACAATATTAACTGGTACCATATCAAACAAAAAATTTACAAATGATGGGGTTTTCACTTTTGAAGTATCAAATGCCTGCATATTATCAAGTGTAAATCCCACACCTGGATGAGTCATATTAACCATAACAATACCAACAATACAAGCACTAACTGTCATAAGGAAATAGACAATGACTACTTTACTGCCAATTCTTTTCAACCGCTGCACATCACCAATAGCAGCAATGCCGCTTGTAACGCTAAAAAAGATAACCGGAACAATTAACATTTTAATCATATTCATAAATAAATCTCCGGCAGGTTTTACCCAAATAGAAAAATCATGGAAAAACAGTCCGGCTATAATACCTATGATAAAACAAACGCCTACTCTATGCGGCAAATATTTTTTATTTAACAAAAACGTACTCATACTATCCCCTCGTTTCCCAAACAACTTGCTTTATTAATAGTAATCGTCAATTATTTCAATCTTTTTTGTCTCGATAGCTTTAACTACCCACTCACGCTTAGCAGTTCCATTCCCAGCGGCAACCACTTTAGCTTCATCAGTTTCTTGCAGTTTTTGCGCTGCTGCAAGTACCGCAGAAGCATCCTTCAATGGAATAATTATTACACCATCATCATCCATAACAACTATATCTCCTGGGTTTACGCTAATACCACCACAAGAAATTGGTACATTTATTTCTCCCGGTCCTTCTTTATAAGGACCACCTGGTGTAGAACCTGTCGCATAAATAGGTAATGGTATTTCCTTTGCGGATTTTACATCCCTTATCGGGCCATCTAATACTAAACCATTAAGTTTTTTATAAGCAGCATATGTAAACATAATCTCTCCCATCAACGACCTGTTATCTACACCGCCCTCATTAGAAACAACAATCACATCACCTTCTCTAGCCATATCCAAAGCTGCGTGTATAAGAAGGTTATCTCCCCCACGAGATTTGACAGTAAGGGCAATTCCTGCCCATACCGTTCCATGCGGACTGGAAAACAACTTAATTCTTGGATGCATAGCACAAGAACGTCCCATCGTATCAGCAATATTAGCTGTAGGTATCTTGGCAAACGCTTTAACTAATTCCAATCCACTGTTGTCCTTTTTTAAATAAATTCTTCCGCCAACTGTCATTTGCTACACCTCACTTGATATTATATTAGTCACTTTCTTGTTTATTTAACAACATTTTAACTTCAAAAAGAATATTATTCAACATATTTCTGTAAACATTTAATAATATTTTATTTTTCTACCTAAAAAGTAAAATTTGTAACAAATTTCTAGCCATTTCATTTATTATTTCTATTATGTATTCAAACTTTAATTATTTCTATAAATTCAGTGTTCTCAAATCAACTATAAATATTACAGATGCAATTATCGAAAAGCCTTTCATTATAACAAAAACAAAAAACCATTTCTGAAAATATCAGAAATGGTTTTAATTCATCTTATTTTGTTGGTGATCTGGGAGGGATTCGAACCCCCGACCCACGGCTTAGAAGGCCGTTGCTCTATCCTACTGAGCTACCAGACCAAAAATTGGAGCGGGCGATGGGAATCGAACCCACAACATCAGCTTGGAAGGCTGAGGTTTTACCACTAAACTACACCCGCAATTTACTAAGCAATGCTCTATGTATTTGGTCGGAGCGGCAGGATTCGAACCTGCGACCCCCTGCTCCCAAGGCAGGTGCTCTACCAAGCTGAGCCACGCCCCGAATACAAAGGATATTATATAGATTTTTGATCCTAAAGTCAAGTCTTTTCGTATTTTACCTGACAGATTCTTCAAATAAAGTTTTCTGCAATCAAAAAGGCAGTCATAAAAACTGCCTTTTTGGGTCTAACCATTTACTAAAACTTAAGCTTCTTCAGCCACTTCTTCAGCAATAGAGTCCTTTTCTTTTTGTTTTGCCAGATGTGCGGTATAACGTTTTGTTTCGGCTACGATAACTCCAGTAAGGCCCAGAAGCGCGATCAAATTAGGAATAGCCATCAAACCGTTAACTATATCTGCTAAAACCCAGATTGCTTCCAGTTTCAAGAATGCACCGCAGGCAATCAGGCAAATAAAAATAATACGGTACGGCAAAATTGCTTTAACACCCAGCAAATATTCGATGCAGCGTTCACCATAGTAATTCCAGCCTAAGATCGTAGTAAAGGCAAACAGTACCAGGCCAACCATCAATAGATATTTGCCCCACACCGGGAAGCCCATCGTAAAGGCAGCCTGAGTCAAAGCTGCACCATTCAAATCACCAGTCCAGACATTAGTAACAACCAGCGTCAACCCAGTCAGTGTACAAATAATGATCGTATCAATAAAAGTACCGGTCATAGAAATCAGCCCCTGTTCGGCGGGCCATTTTGTTTTAGCAGCAGCAGCAACGATCGGGGCACTGCCAAGACCGGATTCGTTAGAGAAAACACCACGGGCAATACCATTACGCATTGCTATCATAACAGTTGCGCCCAAAAAGCCGCCAGCGGCAGCCGTAGGACTAAAAGCATTACTAAGCACTGTGGAAATAGCTGCAGGCACCTGATCTGCAAATATAAGTAAAATACCTACGGTAGTAACAACATATAACAAGGCCATAAAAGGAACGATTTTACCTGCTACGCTGGCGATAGATTTAAGACCGCCAATAGTAACGACAGCAACCAGCACTGTCAGCGCAATCGCAGTATAAATAACAGGAATGCCAACAGACAACTGCGTGATCTCAACTATAGCGTTGACCTGAGCAAAAGTACCGATACCAAAATAAGCACACAACACACCGGACACGGCAAAGAAAACAGCCAGCGGTTTATAAGATTTACCTAAACCGTTTTCAATATAATACATAGGTCCGCCGGCAATATTGCCATTAGCGTCAACTGTACGGTATTTTACCGCCAAAAGACCTTCGGCATATTTGGTAGCCATACCAAAAAATGCCGCCAGCCACATCCAGAACAAGGCACCGGGACCACCTGCTTTGATAGCAGTAGCAACACCGACTATATTACCTGTACCGACAGTAGCTGCCAAAGCTGTACACAATGCTTTAAAACTGTTGACGTCGCCGTCACCATCATTTTTAGCCGAAAAAATCAATTTTAAAGCCATTGGCAGTTTAAGCACCTGCAATAAATTCAAACGCAGGGTCAACCAGATACCGGTACCAACCAATAATACCAATAACGGCGGTCCCCACACAAAACTGTCGATCTCATTCAAAAGCTCCAACATAAAATTCTCCCTCTTCCCCTTATGTGAAATGAAAAACTAAAAGCCCACCGGAATAACGACAACTCCGGTGGGCAAAAAAACGATATAAGTACTCCCCTGCCTAAAAGGCAGCGGAACTACTGCTATTGCTCTGTCCATTGGCCTGAGAGATAAGAACATCAACGATATTCGTGCACCTTCGGCGCCCATTCAAGGGACTCTCCAGAGTTGTGTCCGCATACGGTTCCGCCTGATTTCCAGGCACCTGAGAGTTTAGCTCCTTCGGTAGACGCATCGTCTTCTCCCATATGTTTCATCCACGCATTATTCACTTGTGATGTTAGTTATTATAGCAGATAGTTAAAAAAAGCAAGTACTTTTGTATTGTATACATGTATTCAATTGACCAAAGTATCGAAATAGCCTGCCTCTATCAGCTTAGCCAAAGCCAGCTCGCCGCCCTGCGGTTTAAAATCAGCTGATAAAACAGGTGCCGCCAGGCCCTCTGCACCAAGCGACATGCCGACAGCACGGGTATTATAGCCTCCGGCGACTGCTTCCACAAAATGGGGCAGACAGAACCCGCCCAAAACGCCCGCGATCAGCAGAACTACGAATACTTTGAGACAACGATCACTCAATTTACCGTATGTCATACTGTATCACCGTCCTTTACTATCTTCATTATACAAAAATATTCACTTCTGTGAACATTTTGAAAACTACAATACTGCTTTCATTATCTACAAAATTATTTTTCTGTGGTTTACTTGTGTCTTACAGTTTTAAAGCTAAAATAATCTGCTAAGATAAATAAAAAGGAGGTATACTATGAAAAATCCTAACGGTTACGGCGGCATCAGCAAACTGCCCGGCAACCGCCGCAAACCCTATCGTGTACGACTGACAGCAGGCTGGCAGTATCAAACAGATGGCAAACCACTGCAAAAATATCACACACTTGGTTACTATACCAGCAGACGCGCTGCCCTAATCGCACTTGCCGACTACAACAAACGCCCTTACGACTTAAATCTGCAGCATATCACTTTAGGCGAGCTTTACAACCAGTGGTATGACAAACATACCGTCCGCCTTTCACGTTCCTCACGCTGCAGTTTTACGGCAGCCTGGAAAAAATGTACTGATATTGCCAACGAACCAATCAAAAAAGTAAAAAAAGCACAAATGCAGGCAGTCCTGGATAATAATCATCACCTTTCCCCCAGTGTGCAAACGCGCTTAAAAACTATTTTCAACGGTATTTTTCGTCTCGCACTTGAAAATGATCTTATCAACGTAGACTATTCGCGTTATCTGGAAAAGAACGCTACTGCCAAACAAACATCCCGAAGTATTTTTACTCACAGTGAAATCAAATGTTTATGGAAAAATCTTGAACTGACACTGCCGCTTGCTGACGGCAGCCGCCATCATTACAATGACGTCAGGCTGGTCGATACGGTACTGATCATGCTTTACAGCGGTATACGCATCGGCGAGCTGCTGGAAATACAAACGGCACATATCGACCTCAAAAAGCAGATTATTGACCTGCACGGTACTAAAACAAAAGCAGCACACCGTATCCTGCCACTGCATAAAGATATCGTGCCGCTTGTCGCCGCCCGTATGCACGGTAAATATCTGATCGAAACAGAAAATGGACAGCCAATAATCTACGATACCTACAAAAAACGTTTTTTTGACCTGTTAATGTCAACATTAAAAATGCAGCATAAGCCCCATGACTGCCGCCATACCTTTATCAGCGGTATGGACTCCTGCGGGATCAGCGCCGGCAGCGTTATTTTAAAACGCATAGTTGGTCACGCCAATGCCGATGTCACCGAAAGCTACACTCACAAAAATATCCGGCAGCTTTTAACTGCAATCAACAAACTAAAATATTGATTTGTGTCTTACCAGAGTCTTACAAAACGTTATAAATTTAATAAATAACCCCTGCGTTTAATAAACGCTCAGACTGCTGATACTAACTTAATGGAAATTATTAATCCTCTTGAATTTTACTAAAAACAGAAAAGGTTTCACTTTGGTGGAATTGGTAGTAGTAATCGCCATTATCGGTATCCTTGCCGGCATTGCTGTACCGCGCTTTTTGGATGCTACAGCATCTGCCCGTGGCTCTAAAATCATAGCAGACATGCGCACTATTCAGGCCGCAGAAATGATTTATTATGCTAAAAATGCTAAATATCCAGCAGCGCAAAATGATTTAAATTCTTTGGTGCAAGGTAGTTGGCCTGTTCCTCCTACCGGAAAATTTATTATTGCTCAGGTTCTTAAATCAAAGTCAACATCTCCTACTGAAGGTACTGTATCAGACACAGGCGCATATCTTTATACTCCTGATACTGCTCAAGGAGGAACAGTAACTTTAACAAATGCAACTATCAGTGCTGGCGGTGTAAGCGGTGATTTAACTTTAAATAAGCTTTTAGGTGGTACCGAAACTACAACTACTCCAGAAACTGGCAATTAATTTATAAATAAATTTAAAAGAGTCAGCTAATGCTGGCTCTTTTAAATTACGTTGGAGGTAATCATGTTTAAAAATAATAAAGGTTTTACTTTAGTCGAATTAGTCGTAGTTATTGCAATAATCGGTATTTTAGCGGGTATCGCAATTCCTATGTATACTGATGCTACAGCAACTGCAAGAGGCGCACGCATAGTTGCCGATATGGCTACTATTCAAGAAGCATACACCGCCTATCTGGTCAAAAATGGTGGAGCACAGAAAGTAACAGGATTGCCTACCAGTGAAATCTATGATGATATCCTTCCAATGTTAGTCGAGCAAGGTTATCTAGATTTTATTCCAATTCCTCCGATCGGAAATGCTATCTTTGTTAATGCAGACGAATATTATCGTGAATTACCAGTTCCTTCTGGAGCTTATTATACATTTATTAACCATTCTGATATATCTACCTCTGATGTTTTAGTTGCTATAGAATTAGGTTGGGGTCCACAGCCTATTAACAGATTTACAAACAAATATTAAACTTATAAAAACAAGTCTTAAAGATAAGGGGGTGTTTTATTTGACAAACACCGTTAACAAGCGCATACTTAACAGGTTGCCTTCAAACCACAGCTTGTGCGGCAAGGCTTCAAAAAACAGGACAAGACGCTGAGCAACGTGTAAAATAATTCGACTGATGGCAAACTAAAGCGGCGACGTTATAAAATCCTATGCAACGGCAATAAACAAGCATTGTGCAACGGTGAGCCTTAGCCAGATAAAAAACGCTTTTAAGCGGTAGTGCGCCTGCAAGCAGACATTATTACACTCAGCCAGCCGGGAATCCCTTGTTTTTTATATCCAAAATATAAAAAATTGAGGTGCTGTCCATGAACAATGGCTTCTTTAAGATTTATCGCGAACTTTGGGATAAACCTATCTGGAAACAATCTACTCCGATTCAAAAAACTGTTCTTCTTACTTTGCTGTCTATGGTCAACTTCGCTCCCGCCGAATGGGAATGGCAGGGGCAAAAGTTCAGCGTGCAGCTAGGACAGACTATTACCAGCTTACAGCATATTGCCGAACGTTGTGGCAAAGGTGTCAACGCAGGTAATGTTAGGGGAGCTTTAGACCGATTTGTAAAACTTGGTTTTTTGGCAAACGAATCTACAAAGACCGGACGCCTGCTGACTGTCGTGAATTGGGGCGCTTACCAGTACCTTGATGACGAACGGTGCACAGCTGACTGCAAAGACCTTACAAAGGCAATGCAAAGCGACTGCAAAGGCTCTGCATCTAATAAGAAGAATAAGAAAGAAGAGAAAGATAAGAAAAATAATTTTTATCAAAACTCTTCTTTTACTTCCTTTTCCCAACAAGCCAAACCCGTACTTTCTGCTGGTGCAGCACAAATCCGTGCTTTAGCGCAGGGAGGCTGCCATGAATAATCAGGTCACGCTGCAGGATGCAGCCAAGATCATTGATCGTTTGGGCCGTTATTTCCCTATGCTGGTAAGAAACGGCAGCGAAGTCGTAAACGACTGGTATCCGTTTATTGCGCAGTTTCCGCTAGATGTGGCGCAGGCTGCGGCGATGTATGTTATTGAAAACACCGCCTTTGATCCGCCTAAGCCTGCTGTTTTTGTGCAGGCGGCCAGAATGTTGCTGCAACATCAAACCGGACAGCGTGAACTGACTGCCGCAGAAGCATGGCACGCAGCTTGCAGGCAGCTGAACCCTTATAAAAAACCTCATTACGAAAACGAACTTGTTTCTCAGGCAGTACACGACATCGGTTATCTGAATCTCTGTACTGCTGAACACGATATGTTTTCCCGTTTTGAGCATGTCTATAACATTTTGCTGCAGCGTGAAAAAGATGAGTTTAAGATCGAAAGTACTCTTGCCAGTATCGGCCTGTATCAAAGTAATATCGCAAAAATCGAAGCCAAATGAAATAATCCCCGTTGACGCATAGCGTCAGCGGGGATTATTCTTTAAAGCTTGTTTTATTAAATTTCAGGTATTTTTAAAATCGTTTATAATTTACCAATTTCCTAAAATATACTGTTCGATAAAAATTGAGTATGGAACACCGCTAGTGCCAGTACCTAATCCATTAATAAAAGATACTGTTATTTTTCTCTTATTTTCACTGCTGCCTACACCACTGCTTGCTTTCTCTATGCCGTATGAACAATTATTTAGTGCTATTCTATTACCGCTAACTGCATAGTAATAATCGCCTTGAGGAGCTGTTGGCACTGCATATAAAAAACCTTTATCAACAATGTCTTTAAAAACTTTTGCACCGTTAGCTTTTTGATCATCCGTAAGGCCATCAATGGTATTACCTGCTGCCATATATTGTTCAACAGCGCTCTGCAAAGTACGCATATCGGCCGCCGCTCTGGCGGTTCTGGTTTTAGCCTGCGAATCAAGAAAATGAGGAATCGCAAGTCCTGCCAATATCCCAATAACAGCAATGACTATCACAAGTTCAACTAAAGTGAAACCTTTATTATATTTGCACATAACTTCTCCTTCTAGTATTAAAATAAATAGGCAGATAGGCTGTAATTTCCTATCTGCCTATTTGAAATTAGTTATTTTTTCTAGTCATTAAAGTTTTTAAATCTATATTTGTGCCAGCGTTAATGGTAACAGTTTTAGGAGTAACACCATTATTCGGTGTTACGGTATAAGATGTTACAGCAGCTTTGATTTCACCAGCTTGATTAGTTTCAGCCACTTTAAAAGCACCAATCGGTGGAATCGGTTCAACTGCTAAATATCCATTATCTACTAATTCTTTCATAGTAGCAAATTGACCTTTTTCTGCATAATACATAGATTCTGCACTTTCGATAGTTCGCAAATCAGCAACTAATCTTGAACCACGAGCATTAGTTGTAGCATCCATAAACCGTGGAATCGCCAACCCTGCTAAAATACCTAAAATGGCAATTACTACTACCAATTCCACCAAAGTGAAACCTTTTCTGTTTTTAGTAATCAGTTAGTTTGTTCAGAAGTAAATATATTTATAATAAAAATACTTATGTATTAGCGTCATTAGGGATCTTTTACCTTGTAGTTTAATTTAATGCACAACTTATAATTTGCTAATTAATAGAGAAGCTGTTTAGTGTGATCTTTATTTAAGTGAAAAATAACATTTTAAAAATACCTGAAATTTTATAAAATTGGTCAAAAAAACGACTGACAAATGTCAGTCGTTTTTAAACATTGAAAATTATTATTAACTTTCAGGTGTAGTAACCTGTTGATCTCCACCTAAAAGAACCGTTAACGTATAACTTGAGCCGTCAACACCTGTAAGACCAGTAGCACCTGTTAATGTAATTGTTCCCGAAGCACCATCTTTTCCTGCAGTATAAGTATATGCCGCACCATCACCAGCAACACCTTCTGTAGTACCGCCACCTTTTTTTAATACTTGGGCGATAATAAATTTACCAGTTGGAACACCAGGCCAGTTACCTTGGACTAAATCAGCAAAATCATTTTGTGCAGTTGGGTATTTAGCATTTTTGGCATAATAAATCATTTCTGCCGATTGGATGGTACGCATGTCAGCTACGATTTTTGCGCCGCGGGCAGATGCAGTAGCATCAAGAAAACGCGGAACTGCGATACCGGCAAGGATACCGATAATGGCGATTACTACTACCAGTTCCACCAAAGTGAAACCTTTTTGGTTTTTAATAAAATTTTTCATTGGATTTCATCCCTTCTTAATATAGCGTTGCTACCATTATTTGCATAATAATATAGCCGCTATTTTATTTATATTTTAATAATAACTCTTTTTTAAACTTTTATCAAGTATTTTTATCATAAAACTTTTATTTTATTTATAAGCTCCCTACTTTTGTAACTATTTCAAACATCGGCAGTAAAAGAGCTACTGCCAGCGTACCGATAATGACGCCTAAAATAACTATCAGGATCGGGTCCATGGTAGTCTGCAGTCTTCCGATAGTATCATCTACCTCGGCGCCGTAGAAGTCGGCGACCTTATCAAGCATGGTATCCAGAGCGCCGGTTTCTTCGCCAATATTTACTAAGCTGATAACGATTGGCGGAAACATACCGCTGGCTTCCATAGGATCTGCCAAAGTACGGCCTCGCCTTAAGCTGCCGCGGGCCTGATTAAGTACTCTTTCAGCCTGCAGACTTCCTGTAGCCTTGCTGACAATGGTCATAGCGTTTAAGATCGGCACGCCGCTGCGTGACAAGCTGGCAAAAGTACGGGCAAAACGGGTAATGATGATTTTGTTATATAAGTCTCCGAAAATAGGTACTTTCAAATAAACACCATCACGCCACAGGCGAAAACTTTCTTTAGTACCGGCCCATTTATAAAGCAGGAACAGGCCGATCAGTGCGGCAATAACCAAATACCAGTAATGGCCAAGGAAATTGCTGATGCCGATAACGACACGGGTGACAAATGGAAGTTCGATTTTAAGCTGTTCAAACAAGCCGACAAAAACCGGCATAACGAACATCATAATAATAGCAACCACAATAGCAGCTACCGATAAAACTATTGCCGGATAAATCATAGCTGATTTAAATTTGGCATTCATTCGATAATCTTTTTCAAACTGTGCTGCCAAACGATCCATAACGATTTCTAAAATACCGCCGGCCTCGCCTGCTGCTACCATGTTAGTCATCAGCTCGGGAAAGACTTTAGGGAACTCGGCCATAGCTGCCGACAATGCTTTACCTTCACGGACACTGGTAGTTATCTGCCCTAAAACAGTACGCAGACGCTCTTTAGCAGATTGCTGAGTTAGTATCTCCAGCCCTGTTAAAAGCGGTACACCGGCTCCCAGCAGAGTTGCAAACTGGCGGGCAAAAATCGAGATGTCATAAAGATTGATACTTTCCTCAAAAAGTACTCCCGAAAACAGCCCTTTCTTTTTAGAAGCTTCAATGCCAGCCACATACATGTCCTGTTTACGGATAAAGGCGGCTACGGCAGCTTCGTTAGGGGCGTTGACTGTGCCATAAACTACAGCACCATCACGTTTACGTGCTTTATATTTAAATTGCTCCAAACTGCGGTTCCTCCTTTAGCCTTATAGTCCATGCATATAGCGTTCTAATGATAATGGGTCATAACAGCGTTCTTCCGCTATACTGCGGTCGATCTTATTTTTACGTACCAGCTGCGCCAGATAGGCATCCATACAAATCATCCCGAATTTGGAACCAGTCTGGATATATGACGGTATCTGATGTGTTTTGCCTTCGCGGATCAAGTTCCGCAGCGCCGGTGTGGCAACTAATATTTCAAAAGCAGCCAGACGTCCGGTTTGTTCGCGATTCATCAGCAGTTGCTGGGCAACGATGCCCTGCAGGTTGCCAGCCAGCTGAATGCGAATCTGCTGCTGCTGGTGTTCGGGAAAGACGTCGATGATACGATTCACTGTCGATGCCGCATCCTGAGTATGCAGAGTTGCCAAAACAAGATGTCCGGTTTCGGCAGCAGTGATAGCGGTGGCGATAGTTTCAGTATCACGCATCTCGCCTACCAGAATAACGTCAGGATCTTCACGTAATGCTGCCCTAAGGCCATTGGCAAAGCTTTTGGTATCACTGCCGACTTCGCGCTGGTTGATAATGCTGTTGATATGGTTATGCTTATATTCGATCGGATCTTCCAGAGTGATGACATGATCTTTGCGGTGTTTGTTGATTTTATTGATAACAGCCGCCAGTGTCGTTGATTTACCGCTGCCTGTAGGCCCTGTCACCAATACCAGACCACGCGGCAGCATGGCAAGGTCGCTGATAACGTCAGGCAGGCGCAGGTCCTCAAAGCTGGGTATATTATTGGAAATCAAACGCAGCGCTGCTGCCACACAATTACTCTGCTTAAAAACATTAACACGGAAACGGCATACATTTTCAATTTCATAAGAAAAATCAGCTTCGCCGTTATCAAGAAACTGCGTGCGGCGCCGATCGTCCATCAGTTCCATGGCCATATTATAGGTATCCTCACGGCGCAGAGGTTCTTCACCCGCCTGCCGCAGCACGCCATTGACACGGAACATTGGCGGCAAGCCTACCGTTAAATGGATATCCGAAGCGTTGACATCAAAAGCGTCACGCATTAACTCTTTGATCACTTTGTCATCTCCTTACGCATACGCTACGCGCAGCAATTCTGAAGCAGTTGTCTCTCCATCCAATACTTTGCGGATACCGTCTTCTTTCATAGAAGTAACGCCATAAGAACGTCCGGCAGCAAAAATTTCCGTATCTGGAGCATTTTTCAAAATCAGTTCCTTCATTTCAGGAATGATAGGCAGAACTTCATGGATCGCCATACGTCCGGCATAACCGGTAAAATTACATTTACCGCAGCCGGCACCTTTATAGAGTTTTACTTCTTCATCAAGTGCAATACCCATATAGGCCCTTTCTGCCGCGTCAGGAGCATAGGTTTCTTTGCAATGCGGACAGATACGGCGCACCAGCCGTTGAGCTACGACACCTCGCAAAGCGGAAGCTACAAGGAAAGGTTCTACACCCATATCGATCAGTCGCGTGATCGCGCCTGCAGCATCGTTGGTATGCAGGGTACTGAAAACCAAATGACCTGTCAATGCGGCGTGAATGCTGATACGAGCCGTTTCAACGTCACGAATCTCACCGACCATGATTATATTCGGGTCTTGACGCAAAATACTGCGTAGTCCGTTGGCAAAGGTAAGGCCCGCTTTATTATTGACAGCTACCTGATTGACGCCTTCAATACGATATTCGACCGGATCTTCAACAGTAATGATGTTTTTATTAGGATTGTTGATATTGGTGAGCGTAGAGTACAGAGTTGTCGATTTGCCGCTGCCGGTAGGACCTGTGACAAGTACGATGCCATAGGAAGAGTTGAACAGACTGCTATACAGCTCCATATTCTTCGCTGTGAAAGCCAGATCATTGATATCAATAGAAGCCGCCGTTTTATCAAGAATACGCATAACGACCTTTTCACCTAAAATAGTCGGCAAAGTCGAAATACGCAGATCAATATCACGTCCACCCTGTTCAATATTTATACGACCATCCTGCGGCAGACGTTTTTCGGCAATATCCATTTCCGCCATGATCTTGATACGCGAAATAATAGCGCTGTGACTGTTTTTCGGAAGTGTTACCGCATTACGTAAAACGCCGTCAACACGAAAACGCACCCTCGTATCATCCTCCTGGGGTTCGATATGGATATCACTGGCCTTATCTCGGACAGCCTGCTCAATGACGGAGTTGACGATTTTTATTATCGGCGCGTCCTCACTGCTGTCTTCAACTCTGCGAATGACAGGAGCAAAAGAATCTTCTTTCAATTTGTTGAGGCTGCCGCCTACGCGGCCGCTGACACCATAAAAATTATTAATGGCGTTAATGATATCCTGCTGTTCGGACAACACGATAGAAATGTCACAGCCACTGACCATGCGCACATCATCAATCGCATAGAAATTTGTCGGATCATTCATCGCTATCGTCAGACGGTTGCCATCTTTTTTCAGCGGTACTAAAGTGTAGCGCTCTGCCAGAAAGATTGGTACTGCCGCAACAGCTTCCGGCATAATTTCGATATCACTCAAAAACATATATGGTATGGAAAGCTGTTTTTCTAAAGTTTTAAGCATTTTACGCTCAGTCAAAAAAATTCAGACTGATCAGAGTCTCACCAAGTCTTTTGCCATTTGTTTTTTGTTCAGCCAAGGCTTGATCCAGCTGGGACTGCGTTATTTCTCCCGAGGTAACAAGAATCTCGCCCAAGCGTCTTTTCTGAGTTGCCACGTTGTTCTCCTCCATTTTAAATATTGCCAATAACACGGTTATCTTAGTTTTTTTATTGCTTTCAAAACAAATAATACCCCTATATTATTTTATATTTAATTATACTACGCTATGTATTCTAAAACAAACTTATTTTAATAAAAAGAATAAGAATATTTATTTGTTTTTTTTCATCTTGTGGTATAATAAGTATATTAAGATTTTATAATTATCAGTTTAATTTATATTGGAGGAATTATTATGTGAAAACAGCAAGAGAAAACTGATCGTTTGTCACTTATCATTCTGGCAGCCTTCCTGGTTTTGAGCACCTCGCATTTCATGTGCCGCTTTGATGCCAGTGGTTATATAGAAGGCCTGTTCGAAAAAGCATGGGCCGGACAAGTACAGTCAGAAGCTCAGGTTCAGCCTGCTGCAGCAGTTGTACCTGCCGCAGATGCTTTAGCTGCGGCACCAAAAGTACAAACTATAGCCCGTAATCCTTTTATGGCTCCGGCAGCAATGCTCAACAAGCCAACTGTGCATCCCGGTGCAGTTATCGGAGGCGGTGCACCTGTTTATGCAGCTCAGCCTGTTTTACGCGGCATCATCAATAACGGAGTCAAACAGCTGGCCATTATCGAATTTAACAACACCAGTAATTATTACAAAGATGGTCAAAGCTTCGGCGATTATACTGTTGCCGCTATCGGCATCGATTCTGTTGACCTGAGCCATCCGCAAAATCCGCTTCATTTGACCCTAGGGAGGAATAACTAATGCATTCTTGGAAAAAATCGCTGCGAAGCACTACTCTCGCCGCACTTTTGGCCTTCAGCAGCACTACTGTTGCTTTGGCCGCACCTAACGTTACCTTAAATGTGCACGACGGCGAAGTTCGCGATGTTTTGACTGCTATTTCCGCTCTTTCGGATGCCAGTATCGTTACTGACGAATCTGTTAAAGGTAAAATTACTATTGCCTTAGATAATGTGCCGTTCAACACTGCTATCAAGCTTATCACCAGTGCCAAAGGACTGGCATATCGCATGGTCGACGGCGTTATTTTGGTTTCCACCCAGGAAAATCTGAACAAGTTCAACGGCAGTGTCAATGTTTTTAAGCTGAATTATGCCAAAGCAGAAGATGTTAAAAATGCTTTGAATGATATTCTGGAAAGTGAAAAGAAAATCAGTATCGACCCTATCACCAATTCTATTCTGTTCAGCGGCAGCAGCACAGATGAAGAGCGTGTACGCTCGGCAATCAAAGCGATGGACGTTGCTACCAAACAGATCACTTTGGAAGCCAAGATCATTTCTATCAACAAAGAAGACAGTAAAAACCTGGGCATCAACTGGAATTGGGATAAGATACCACAGAACAGTGAGGACAGCAATAATAGCAGCAATAACGATGATGATGAAGATTTCGGCGGCGTAGTTCACTTTGGCGCCAGCTATGAATTCCGTTTTAATGCGACACTCAACGCACTGTTTGCTAATGGCAAGGCCAAAATTTTAGCGACTCCGCGAATCATCACCGTTCCCGGTAAAGAAGCAAGTATCTTTATCGGTGACCATATTCCTGTTTTGACTGAGAAAATCGAAAACGGTATTACCGTCAACACTACCGAATATGTAGATGCCGGTATCAAGCTCACCTATACTCCGCTCGTCAGCGAAGACGATATGATCACCTCAGCCGTACATACCGAAGTCAGCACGCCGACACTGGTTTCTGAAATCAAAAATTATAAGATCACCAGCCGTACTGCCGATACTTATGTAAGAATGCGCAATGGTGAAACACTGATCATCGGCGGCCTGATCAATGAAGAAGAGCAGAAAAATATTCAGAAGATCCCCTTCCTCTCCAATATTCCTATTTTAGGTGAACTGTTCAAAAACCGCAGTACAACTAAAAATAAAACTGAGGTTATGATGATCCTGACGCCGCATATTACAGAAGCAGGCGCGTCCCCGGCTATTTATGATACTCAGTCCCTGGAAAATGAATTTAAGGATTTCGATGATAACAGATTCCTGAAAGATATCAAAAAATCCGAGCGTTCTCAGGCTGAAGCTAAAATCAAAGCCCAGCAGAAAGAACTGGCAAAGGAAATGAAGGAACTGCAAAAAGAGTTTGGCGACGATAAGGCCAAGGCTCCGCAGTCAGGTTCGATGCGTGACCGCGTCAACCAAATCTTAAACGAAGATAAATAAAAAGTAAGAGCTATCGCAGTAAAAGCGATAGCTCTTTTTGTCTGTCTTCTTATATATTTTTATACCTGTCAGCTATTGTTTTGAATTTACGTACCTCTGCTTCAATATCATCTGCTGCCAAAATCCCGCTGACAATAGCTGCGCCGTTGGCACCGGTTTGCAGTACCTGTTCAAAATTGGTGCTGTTGACGCCTCCGATACCGACAAGAGGTGCCGTAACAGCCTGTCTGATACTTTGCAGTCCGTCAAGACCTAAATAACCGGCATCATTTTTGGTAGTGGTGCCAAACACCGCACCGCAGCCCAAATAGTCAGCACCATCCGCAAGCGCTTGCCTGGCTTCTTCAGGGTTATGAGCCGATGCGCCAATAACTGCCTGCTCGCCTAACAGCCTGCGCACTACAGTAACCGGCAAATCGCTTTGCCCCACGTGCACACCGTCTGCCTGAACAGCCAACGCGATATCAAGCCTGTCGTTGATCAGCAGAGGTACATGATAAACAGCACACATTTTTTTCAGCAGCAGCGCCCGTTCAAGCAGCACACGACTGTCAGCATTTTTATCGCGATATTGCAGCAGGGTCACGCCGCCTTTAAGTGCGGCTTCAATGCAGGCAGCGAAATCACGTCCCTGCAAAAATCCGGTATCTGTTACCAAATATACACTGTAATCTATTTTCGGCTTCATTTTCTCCATCTCACTGCTTCCGTTCCGGGTCCAAATGCAGCACGTTCCATTTTGTCGTAACGTGATAAACACCGTCAAACAGCCTTGTTTTAAACATTCCCGGTCCGTCTTTTGTTTCCATAAACCCTGCGGCCAGTTCTGCCGCCTGCCCCATTATGACTATACCTAAAGCGGCTGCCAGCAATGGGTCTTTTGTTACTGCAGCGCAGCAGGCACATAACGTCGTTGTCATACAGCCGGCTCCTGTGATCTGCGTCAGCAGCTCATGTCCGCCAGTCAGAACTAAAGCCTGTTTCCCGTTGCTGACATAATCAGTAACGCCTGTAACAGCAAAAACACAGTTATATTTTTCCGCAGCGTCCTTCGCTACCCTTAACCCATCAGTCACATTGCCATTTGAATCTACGCCTCTGCCTTCAGCTTTTTCTTCCAATAATGCCAGACATTCAGCGTAATTACCGCGCACGATAGTTACCAGCCCTTCGTTTAAAAGCTTCAGCGCAAAAACTAAACGCAGCTTGGACGCCATAACTCCTACAGGATCTAAAACTACTGCGATGCCTTTATTTTTAGCTGCTGCAGCCGCTGTTTCCATTGCCTGCATTTTTGCTTTGGCAATAGTTCCCAGATTCAATACCAATGCATCAGCATTAGAAGTTATTTCAGCTACTTCCTCTGCTTCATCGGCCATTACCGGCGAAGCACCTGCACACAAAGTGATATTGGCGCAGTCTCCCGCCGTCACATAATTAGTCAAATGATGGATAACAGGCCTTTTTTCACGTACAGCATCAACGATCAAGCCAAATTGCCCTTTGATGACCAAACTCATTTTAACCAGCCTGCCTTTCTGTACAAATCAACAAAATGATGTGTCGGGCCACAGCCGCCGCCGATCGGCAAACTGTATTCTATCGCTTCTGTTACATAAGCCTTCGAAGCCGCAACGGCATCCGCCAGGCTCAGACCCTGGGCAAGGTTTGCCGCCAGCGAACTGGATAATGTGCAGCCGGTACCATGTGTATTTTTTGTGTCGATGCGATCTCCCATAAACCAGCGTTCTGTACTGCCATCAAACAGCAGGTCATCAGCGCTGCCGTTCAAATGACCGCCTTTGACCAAAACAGCTTTAGCACCTAACTCTAAAATACGTTCGGCAACAGGTCGCATTTCTTCCTTCATCGTCACCTTCATACCGCTGATAACTTCTGCTTCCGGCAAATTAGGTGTTACCAGCGTTGCCAGTGGCAGCAGCTCTTGGACCAGTGTCGCACAGGCTTCCGGTGCCAGCAGCGGATAACCGCTTTTAGAAATCATTACCGGGTCCAGCACCACGATCTGCGGTTTATAATAACGCAATCTATCGGCAATCGTTTTGATGATTTCCGGCCTTGATACCATACCTATTTTTACCGCATCAACGCGTATATCGTCAAATACCGCATCGATCTGCGCCTCGATCACCCCAGCGTCTATATCCTGCACCATCGTCACACCCTGTGTGTTTTGCGCTGTTACAGCAGTAATAACGCTCATACCAAAGGTGCCATGTGCGGCAAAGGTTTTCAAATCGGCCTGTATTCCGGCTCCGCCGCTGGAATCACTGCCTGCTATCGTTAATAAATGTTTCATTTCTTCTCCTATCTGCAGACTGTCTTACTAAAATCTTCAGATTCAGTACCGCAAGCAAAACGGGCACGGGCCTAAGAGTAAGCACCATGCCCGTTTAAATTATAAAATTAAAGAACGCTTTTTACTTTAGCAACCAGATTCTCAACAGTAAAACCATATTTTTCCATCATTACATCGCCAGGCGCCGACGCGCCAAAACGATTGATACCCAAAACATTGTCTTCACTGCCGGTATAACGGCTCCATCCTAAAGTAACGCCGGCTTCAACAGCAATCTTCGGCAAACCTTCAGGCAAAACGGAAGCTTTATAATCTGCGCTCTGCATTTCAAAAGTATCCCAGCTAGGCATCGAAACTACACTGACTGCAGTTCCTTCCTTAGCCAAAACAGCCTGCGCCTCCAAAGCCAAATGCACCTCGCTGCCGGTAGCAATAAGCACCGCTTTTGTTTCTCCCTGTCCCGGGTTCAGCACATAAGCGCCTTTATAAGCATTTTCGTGAACGATTGCCGCATATTCGTGTAATACCGGCAATTTCTGACGGCTCAAAAGCAATGCCGTCGGTTTATGTAGATTCATACAAGCCATTTGCCAGGCTGTAGCAGTTTCTAAAGCATCTGCCGGACGGAATACAGACAGTCCCGGAATCATCCGCAGACTCATAGTTTGTTCGATCGGTTGATGAGTTGGGCCATCTTCACCCAAAGCAATACTATCGTGCGTTAAGACAAAAATGGAACGTAATCCCATCAAAGCTGCCATACGGATCGCCGGACGCATAAAGTCGGCAAAAACAAGGAACGTACCACCGAATGGAATAAAACCGCCGTGCAAAGCAATACCATTAAGAACTGTTCCCATAGCATGTTCGCGCACACCGAAATGAATATTACGGCCGCTGCGGTCTGTTTTCGAGAAATAACCGACATTTTTCATCACAGTTTTATTAGAAGGACCCAGGTCGGCACTGCCGCCAACCAGATTCGGCAGCTGCATAACAAGCTTCTGCAGGATATCGCCAGAAGCTTCACGGGTAGCAGTTTTAGCAACATCTTTAAAGATCGCTTCCAAATCGTGCAGATTTACCAGAGCATTGCCGCTGATACGTTCTTCAAGTTCCATTCCCAATTCAGGATAAACAACTTTATAATCAGCCATCAATGCTTCCCAGGCTTTTTGATCGCCTTCGCAATCTTCAATTTTATTTTTGAAATACTGGCTGACAGTCAAAGGCACATAGAACGGTTGACCAACAGGCCAGCCGGCTTTTTCTTTAGTCAGTGCCAAAGCTTCAGCACCCAAAGGCTCGCCATGGCAGGAAGCACTGTCCTGTTTCGGGCTGCCATAACCGATATGAGTACGCACAATGATCAGACTGGGATGCTCGGTATCTGCCTGAGCTTCTTTAACGGCAGCTTCCATAGCTTCAATATCTTCTGAATCAGCTACACGCAGCACCTGCCAGCCATAAGCCTTAAAGCGGGCTTCCACATCTTCAGTGAAAGCGATATCGGTAGAACCTTCAATAGTAATTTTATTATCATCATAAAGGTAGATCAATTTACCCAGACCCAAAGTCCCTGCCAAAGAAGCAGCTTCGCTGGCAACGCCTTCCATCAGGTCACCGTCGGAAGTGAGTCCATAGGTATAGTGATCAATAACAGTAAATTCAGGCTTATTATATTTTGCTGCCAGCATAGCTTCGGCAACAGCAAAACCTACACCCATTGCAAAACCATGTCCCAACGGACCTGTAGACGCATCAACACCTGCTGTATGACCATATTCAGGATGCCCCGGAGTTTTGCTGCCCCATTGACGGAAGTTTTTCAATTCCTCCATCGAAACATCGTAGCCGGCCAGATGCAGCATTGCATACAACAAAGCGCTGCCATGTCCTGGCGACAAAACAAAACGGTCACGATTGAACCAGTTAGGATCTTTTGGATTGTAGTGCATAAAACGGTCCCACAAAGTATACATCAACGGCGCCGTGCCCAAAGGGAAACCAGGATGTCCCGATTTAGCCTTTTCTACCTGGTCAGCCGCCAAAAAGCGTAAAGTATTAACAGATGCATGATCAATAGCCTGCATTTACTGAACCCTCCCAATAACTCATAGTAATATATTAATTATAGCATAAGTTGAAGAAATAAACATCGTGTATTTTCCTGTGTTTTTTATCTTTAGCGGCTTTTATAAGCTTATTCCTTATTTTATTCTGCCGCTTCACTATAATTATAAAACTCACTTTATCTTTATAAGCGTGATTTTCAGTTAAAATAAAATTTTTTTAGGGCTAGCAATAAACACCATAATAGTGTATACTAATACCCGTATTACAGCCACTATTATCATACACTTTATTTATATAGTGTCACTATTGCTTTGTACCTTTGCAGCTTAATCACAGTTATCCTGTAACAGGACATCTCCGACTGCGGTATATCATTTCAATCTGTATACCTTGACGTCGTTAGATATATTTTTAATTATTATTTTATTTCTCGGAGGTGTCTTGATGTTAATGTTTTTAGGTTTTATCGTTTTGATAGCCTGCCTGGTAATCGGCGTTCGCCGCGGCGGTATCGGTCTGGCTACTATTTCTGGTATCGGCCTTGTTTTCTTCATTTTTGTTATGGGCCTGAAACCCGGTAAACCGCCGGTAGACGTTATGCTGACAATTATGGCGGTGGTTACCTGTTCAGCATTTTTACAGGCTTCCAAAGGGCTTGATGTAATGCTGAAATATGCTGAAAAATTCTTGCGCAGCAACCCCAAATATATTACTATCCTTGCTCCGCTCACAACCTGGCTGCTTGCAGTTTTATGCGGCACCGGACATGTAGTTTACGCTATGTTCCCTATTATTTACGATATCGCTATCAAACAAAATATCCGCCCGGAACGGCCGATGTCTGTTGCTTCCATTGCTTCACAAATGGGTGTCTGCGCTTCGCCTGCTTCGGTAGCTGTTGTTTCGGTAGTTGCCATCCTCGGCGCTACAGATCACCCTTTCGGAGTTATGCAGATTCTTTCTATTTCCATTCCTGCTACCTTCATCGGTGTTGTGATAGCCGGCCTTTGGAGCATCAACCGCGGCAAAGATCTTGATAAAGACAGTGAATTCCAGGAAAAAATCGCTGATCCTGAACAAAAAGAGTTTATTTACGGCGGCCTGCAGGAACAAAGCCTTTTAAATATTATCCTGCCTAAAAGTGCCTATCAGGCAGCATTAGTTTTTCTTCTGGGTATCGTTGTGATTGCTATCTTTGGCAGCTTCCCACAATTATTGCCGCACTTTCCCAACGCCAAAGGCGTTTTGAAGCCGTTTTCCATGACACCGACAATCCAGCTGATGATGCTTTCTATTGCCGCTGTCATTATGATCCTGTGCAATGTTAAAACTTCGGAAGTCGCTTCCGGTTCTGTTTTTAAATCAGGTATGACCGCCATTGTTTCAGTTTACGGCGTAGCCTGGATGGCCGATACCTATTTCGGTGCCTATCTGCCCGTAATGAAAAAATCCTTAAGTGACATCGTACTTACTTATCCCTGGATGTATGCGATCGTTCTGTTTTTGGTTTCCAAGCTGATCAATTCACAGGCAGCGGCCGTGACCGTCATCGTACCGATGGCATTAAGCGTTGGCGTCGATCCCTTAGTAATAGTAGGTTTTATGCCGGCAGCTTACGGTTATTTTGTTCTGCCGACTTATCCTTCCGATCTGGCCTGCATCGGCTTTGACCGTTCGGGAACAACACATATCGGTAAATTTATCATCAATCACAGCTTCCTGGTGCCGGGGCTTATTGGCGTAGGCAGTGCCTGCTTTGCCGGGTATATGCTCGTACATATGGTATACTGATCTAATAAGCTTTTGACCCAATCTGTAACAACAAAAGAGTTTATCTCAATAATTGAGATAAACTCTTTTTATTTACTCACACCAACAGCAACGCACAAGCATAAAAAAGCGGTTTGCCATTTTAGCAAACCGCTTTCAGCTTAGTTTTGCAGAAACTACATAAATTATTGAGCTTCCTTAGCTTCGGCAATGATCTTTTCGGCCATTTTCATCGGTACGTCCTCATAATGGTCAAACTTCATTTCAAAAGTACCCAAGCCCTGAGTCAGAGCACGCAGGTCAACCGCATATTCGGAAATCTCGGCATAAGGAACCTGCGCTTTTACGCAGCCCATACCGTCTTCCAAACTCTGCATACCCAAAATACGTCCGCGTTTAGAGTTCAAATCGCCAATAACATCGCCCATCATTGATTCGGCGCAATAAACATCCAAATTATAAACAGGCTCCATTAAAACAGGTTTCGCCTGTTCCATAGCTTTTTTGAACGCCATATTGGAAGCGATCTTAAACGCCATTTCTGAAGAATCGACAGTATGATAAGAACCGTCAAGCAACGTAATGCGAACATCGACTACCGGATACCCGGCCAAAATGCCGTGTTCCATGGACTCACGCATACCTTTTTCAACAGCCGGAATATATTGCCGCGGCACAGCACCGCCGAAAATCTTGTCAACAAACTCAAAGCCTTCTCCTGGCGGCAAGGGTTCCATCTTGATCACAACGTGACCATACTGGCCATGTCCACCGGATTGTTTCTTATGCTTGCCTTCAACCTCCGCCGTTCCGCGGATAGTTTCTCTGTATTCAACGATAGGCGCACGCAAATCGGCTTCCACACCGAATTTACGTTTCATACGCTCCATAATGATCTCGATATGCTGATCGCCCATGCCACTGACCAGAGTTTCCTTCGTCACACTGTTCTTAGTAACAATGATAGTCGGGTCCTCGTCCATCAAACGGTTCAAAGCAGTGGCGATCTTCTCTTCCTCGCCTTTCTTTTTAGCGTAAATGGCACGAGTATACATCGGCAGCGGGAATGCGATCGGCGCAAACAAAACAGGTGAGTTCTTGTCGCTGAGCGTATCGCCGGTAGACGTAAACTGCAATTTAGTAGTAACGCCAATATCACCGGCAACAACTTCCTTCATCGGGATCTGAGTTTTACCACGCATCGTAAAAATACCGCCAATACGTTCTTCTTTTTCACGGCTGGCATTATAAACCATGCTGTCACTCTTGATCGTGCCCGAGAATACTCTAAAGAAGCTCAAACGGCCAACAAAAGGATCAGACGTAGTTTTGAAAACCAAAGCTGCCATAGGTGCGTTAGCATCGCGGATCTCTTCTTCTTCAGTTTCCGGATTCGTAACAACAAAGTCATTCAGAATAGCCGGATAGGTAAAATCGATAATCGCGTTCATAACGCGTCCCAAGCCAATATCTTTATATGCGCTTCCGCAAAGGACAGGGAAAATAATCGCTTGACGAATGCCTTTGATCAGGCAATCCATAATTTCCTCATCGCTGATAGTTTCGCCTTCCAGATAACGCATCATGCAGTCATCATCAGCCTCAACAGCAGCTTCGACCATTTTTTCATGCGCTTCTTTGGCATACTCCAGCATATCTTCAGGAATGTCCATTTCGATGGAATCGTTGCCGTTAGCTTTATAAGCCTTCATTTTGTAGAGGTCGATAACACCGCAGAAATCGGCTTCCTTACCGAGAGGTAATTGCAACGGCAATACACGTTTACCGATCTTAGCACGCAGGTTGTCAAGAATACTATCAAAATCAGCATTTTCACGATCCATCTTATTAACGAAAATGATACGCGGCAAATGTGCTTCTTCTGCCAGCTTCCAGCACTGCTCAGTGCCAACCTGCACGCCCGAAGTAGCGCATACAACGATCAAAGCGCTGTCAACGGCACGGAAAGCGCCTTTGACCTCGGCTACAAAGTCGGCAAAACCTGGTGTATCAATAAAATTGATTTTGGTATCACGCCATTCAACAGGCGCCAAAGTTGCATTGACAGATACGCCGCGTTTGATTTCTTCCGGCTCATAGTCAGTGGTGGTAGCCCCGTCTTCTACCTTGCACATTCTGGAAATTGCTCCCGAACGATACAGTAAGGCTTCGGTAACAGACGTCGTTCCAGCCCCACCGTGACCCACAATGGCCACGTTTCTGATCCTATCTCCAGTATACTCTTTCATGATTACTCCCCCTTGTCCTACAAAATTTGATGTTATTACAATTCGCTGGTTACAAGGGCTTTTCCTGCATTTTAGCTGAAATTTAAGAATTTACCGTTTTTAAAACAACAAAGTGTAACGCAAGTAACAATAATGAAAAATGTATCTGCATTCGCAAAAGCTCTGACCAAACTTATAATTTACCCGTAAAAAAAGCGCAGAAGCAATCTCTGCGCTCAAAAAACTGTCTTCACTCTGTTTTTATACCGTCACCTTCGATCGTTACTTTGACCTGCTCTTCTTTGTCACTGATGCGGCTGTCCGTAACACGCCGCTTGATACTTTGCTGTTCCGGCCTGTTTTCCCGCTCGGCAACAGCAAGATTGACCAGTGCATTCTGATAGATACCTTCCTGCGGCAAGTTAGAAAGATCAGGCGGCTGCGGCGGTTTATCATTTTTATTGACTACCAGCGCGGCAGCATTGCTGTCTGCCTGTTTGATTTCATAATTAGCCAGCGTCTTATCCAAACTGCCGTTAATAGCAAATTTTCCCGCAGTTTTACCATCTGCGTCAGTAGTAAAATGCAGATCACTATCAAGTTCTACACCCAAATCTTCCCAACGTTCACCGCCAACTAAACCGCTGATAGAACCTGTAAAATCAGGCAATACTGAATTCGCATCTATTTCAAATCCATCGGCAGTTACAGTCAGCTGCGCTTTATTGATAATAAATTTAGTCCCATCATTGACGATTTCTATATCATAGCCGTCCTGCCCGGAATACAGTAAATCATTCAAATCATAATCACCGGCGTTCTTTTTAGATCCCACCAAAATACCGTCTGCCAACCCACTCAAACCGGCATTTTGTTCAGAACCATTGTAAACAGTATCGCCCCCTGTAATAGAGTCTCCGTCAATAGTGATTTTTTTCAAAAACCCTTCTAAAAGCGGGTCTGTGTAACCGTTATAGAATTTCCAGGAATCTTTGGAAGCTGTATCTAACCCTTTTTCAAAATCTTTACCAAATTCTGCCAGAGTGAGCAACGTACCACTACCAAATTTTTTATAACCTAAGATTGTATCGCCGCTTCTGACTGCATAATAGGCATTAGAAACAGCACCGCTATTTTCAACAACAATAACATTTCTATAATCTCCACCTGAAACTTTACCAATATTATAAACGTTTTTTATTTCGCCATCATTAATTGCAGCAATACCACCAACATACTCACTACCGTTACCATTAATAGTACCTGTATTATAAGCATTACTTAGAGTCCCGCTATAATTTTGGCCTACGATACCACCAACATTATATCCCATACTATCAACAATTCCACTATTATAAACGTTATTAATATTACCGCTATCATTAATCCCAGTAATTCCGCCAGTTACCGTATCATAACCCTTTCCTTTAATCTCGCCTTTATTGTATGAATCAAAAATATCTTTTATATTCTCGCCTACTATTCCGCCAAGATAATCACCATAACCCGTAGCATTCCCATTATTAAAGCTGTTCTTTATGCTACCATTATTATATCCGACAATTCCACCTGCAGCAGAATAATCACCTTTACCTGTAACTGCACCATCATTATCAGAATAACTGATCACACCGCCGTTATCATTATAGCCGGCAATACCGCCAATACGTGCACTTGTATTAGTTTTATCATTGACTGAGCCGCTATTATGTGCATCAGTTACAGTTCCTTTATTATAACCGACAATGCCGCCAATATTGGCACTATCATTCTGACTGCTTATTTCCATTTCAATATTGAAAACATTTTTCAATGACCCAAGATTTTCCCCTGCAATGCTGCCGACGCTCCCACCACTGGAATTAGTATAATTAGTTATGCTTCCATCCTGCAGAGTCAGATTATGCACAAAGGCATTTGTATTCAAGACATCAAATAGCCCCGCATTACTCTGCGTTCCATCGGCAGTATTAATATTGATATGCAAATCTTTAATAACAAAACCCGCCCCATCAAGGCTGCCATTAAAGCCGCCTATATTAAATGGCATGCTTGTAAAATTACCAATTGGATTAAATCCACTGCCGCTATTCCAGCGCTTGGTCACATCGGCATCAATGTCGCCAGCAAGCATATAATCACCCTGAATGTAATCGCCGTTTATATTCTTATCGATCGCCTGCAGTTCATAAATATCATGTACCAGCATAGCATCGGTTATATTTTTACTGTTACCGCGCAGATCCTGCACAGCAGCTCCAGCCAAAACAGTACTGCCTTTAGTACCGGTGCCAGTCGTATAATCGCTGACCGTATGTCCGCCAGGCGCATCGTCACCAACATTTATTGTAGTCTTATCCGTAACTTCATAGCCTACTGTCACTTTATTATCAGCACGCAGAGTAATATTGCCATTACCGCTTGATTTCAGCATATGGGCATTGAGCAGCGAAATATTATCTCCTTCAAGAAGGATTTTATCAGCAGTCAGCTCACCCAGATTAATAATATCGCCACGAACTTTTTGCGCAGCTTCAGGACTCAATGTGCTAAAAGCAGTCCCGTCAAAACTTTTTCTGTTATCTATCGTCCGGGTCGATGCCGTCAGCTCGCCTACATTGACACTGGCTGTTGCACCAAACAGGATACCGTTGGGGTTAACTAAAAATACATGTACGCCGCTGCCGCTGATGTTACCAAAAATCTCGCTTTTAGTATTGCCTGTAACGTAATTCAACACGGCCTGCATCCCACTAAACTTAACCGATTCGCCCTGAGCCACGTTAAAACTGTTCCAGTCGATCGCCACATTACCACTGCCAGTGATATTCATCTGATCACCGCCAGGCGTGCCTATACTGCCAGTTCCGGCCACGACCTGCCCACCCTGCGGTAAAGCATAACCCCAATTAGGCAGCAGCAGTATTCCACCGCTCAACACCGCTGCCAATATCTGTTTATGTAATAATAATTTATTTTTCTTCATGCTTCCCTATCTCCTTCTGCTGTTTTTTAGAACAGTTTATAGGCTAAAAACCATACCCGACCGTTTTTATCGTTTTCTTCGCTTTGATAAACTTCGCCATTAAGCTTGCGGGCATAATCAACTCTCAAATAATAGTCATTTGGTCTGGCATATTGCACGCCAACTCCCCAGCCTGCCAAGTTCCGATGATCGCCTATATTTTTATTTAACTCTACCTCGCCCCAGTCGATAAAAGTTGCCAGACTGAGATTAGCTATAGGCGTAGCGTAGCGCAGCTCTGCAGTTGCCTGATAACCGCTGCTGCCGCTGGCTTCGCCCTGCGGATAGGCGCGTATGCCGTCAGCGCCGCCTAAACTGAACTGTTCACTGCCATCCAGATCTTTGCTGGCTAACTGACTGTGCAAATTGATATGCAGGTTCACTGTGTGTCCCAAACTTTGGATATGATTAATATCTGTATTGAATTTATGATAAGTACCTTCGTTGCCAACATTGATATCGTCGTAAGTCAATCTGCCGGTATAATACAGCGCGCTGTAACCAGTATAACTGCCCATACCTCTGCTGTTGCCAACAATGCCCAAGTGCAGGGCGTTACTGTGTTTTTCAGTACTGCTGCCAAACGTCCGCAATTCATCTTGCAGTTGCCGGTTATCGTAACCATAAGCCGCTGCCAAATAGTTACGGCTGGTATTGATAAAAGGCGTACTGCCGTAGATACTGAAGGTCTTGGCCCTGCCGACAGCGTCCAGAATATTATAAAAACCGCTCAGACTATAATCCATCAGACTGTAGCTTATTCCTAACCGGCTGCCGCTGCTGCCCAAAGGCATTTCATACCCCAGGTTGTAGTTATGCAGATCGCTGTTAGTCAGCATCCCGCCCAAAAACAATTTATCACCGATATGTCCAGGATCGTTGAACGTTGTCTGAAAACCATAACGGTAGCGGCCGCTATACTTACCGCCATGATTATCTGTATATAAAATAGTATCTGCCTGCTTTTTATCGGCCAGCGTCACTGTTAAATCGCTGCTGCCTCCTTCTGTCCCAGCACTGAGAATACCGGCCGCAGCGATTCCCGGCAAGTCATTCAGATTATTCAGCACTGTTTCCAAAGGTCCATTTTTGATAATGCTGCCCGCTTTAAGACCGCTCAAAAATCTTTCTGCCTGCCCTCCACTGAGCCGGGATCGATTATTTATTTTTATTTCTCCTATCGTCCCAAGCAAAATACGGATCTCTACCACGCCATTTTGGATATCCTGCTGAGGTAAAAAAGCTGTAGCAACTGTATATCCCTGATTACGGCAATAGTCTGTAACTAAGTCAGCCGCCTGCTGCAATTCACTGATAGTTATATCTCTACCCATATAGTCTTTAGTAAGTTCTGCAAAAACCGTCGTGTCGATTTTATCCTGCCCGGTAAACTTAAAGCAGCTGAGCATAAACGTCTGCTCGCCCTGCACCTTACTATCGGCAGCAGTACTATATACTTCTGCCTGCTGCTCTGCCTGGCTGCGGTTCTGCTCCAATGCCCGCACCTGCGGATCGCTGCCTGGTAAAGCTGCCGCCGCCCAGACGGTTGATGTCATGCCTAAAGTTAAAGCTACTGCCATACTTTTTCCTGCTAATTTTAACAATGTCTTCTCTCCTTCGCTGTCTTATTATATTTACGTTTAGATTTTATTTTATGTTCTTTAATTATCAACTGTTTTTTATAGCTAAAATATTTAAAACATTTGTTTTAGCAATATACATTATCATTATAGCACTTGTGTACCCCCCCCACAAGACATACAAGAACTTTTTTACGACGCAGTTTGTTGCCGTTATTGCCCATAAGGTTTGCTAGCCGCCAAAGTTTTAAATTATTATCAGCCTGCAACTGCCATTACGGTGCAGCTTATTTATTAAAACCGCTTTCAATAAACAAAAACCGCCTGCATTTTAAACAGGCGGTAAAAACAACAAAAAACGCAGACTGTCAGAAGCAGTCTGCGTTCAAATCACTTATTAAGTTTTAGGCTTATATCTTTCAAGCTTTACTTTGAGCTTATACAGTTCAGAATTTAAAGACAACGTTCACACTTGCTGTCACACCCTGTTTTTTGCCTAACCAATTCTGCAGCCCCAATTCTATATCAGTCCCGTTTTCTCCATCAGCTTTCAAAACATAGCCAATTTCAAACATTCCACTGCTGCCTTTAATGCTTGGTGAAGGCGTACTTAACCCCTTGACTGTTGCACGTGCTGTTCCATCAAATTCATATTCGTATGCCATACCAACATAACCCGTGCCATGCTTGCCGAAGTCCTTGCTCAACCTGCCGCCGACACGTGCTCTGGTACTGTCCACAGCGTCAAATTCATACACCTCTCCATTGCCTTTCCCACCCAAAGCTACACTGTCGCTTCCCTGATGGTTATAAAGCACTTTTAAATATATGTCGGATCGTACCTTTTCATCCAGACTGCTAACTTTACCGACGCCTAAATGCGCCCCATAATAACTGCTGCTGCTGTCATAGCTGCTATAAACCTTATTCCCGTCCGCGCCGATCATATCACCGCTTCTATAATCAGATTCAAGGCGGCCATATCTTAAACTGCCATCGTAGTAAACACCATTATTATTATCCTGACGTACAAACGCTCCTACACCATAGTATTTGGTATTACCGTCACTGCGGACCCCACTGTCAAGATGACTAGTGTAATTGCCCCAGCCATATTCTGCAAAGGGACCGTAGGTTAGCTTACCAGCGTTATTTTTAACGGCTTTTGCTGCCCCTAATGCCAGGTTATAGCCGTGAACATCAGTATACGACCCACTTTTATAACGCATATTGCCGCCACTTGAAGCGCCAAACATTTCGGCCTGCCCATTGCCGCCCGCTGCCTGAACTGCATTGGCAATGCCTGTACCGCTGACATTGTCCGCACCACTATTCACAACAGCCGATGCCGCCGCTCTGGTCTCTACGGGTGATTTACTTTGCTCTGTCACTTTACCGCCTGTTCCGCCAGTCCCTCCAGTCCCATCAGTACTGCCTATACTATTGACTGTTGCAGATAATTTCTTCCCGTCATCTTCAACTAACGCGCCAAAATCATAAATGACACTTACACCCTGCTGGATTTTACCATAAGTGAGACCAGCGTCAGCCTTGATGCCATTTTTATTTGCAAACAAATAAATCTTGTCCCCTGCCTGCAGTGCCGGTGCAGAGCCAACCACACCGACATTTATCTTGCTTCCTGACAGATCAGTGCCACTCTTATCTGTCAGCGTCAGAACCGTTTCACCCGCACTTATATCTTCCGGTAAATAGAAATTATAGTATTCAAAATTTTTAACATTTACTGTTGTCAAATTCTTGGTATGAATATTCAGTGTATTGCCCGAAAAAACGTCTTTATCTGCATTTCCTGAAAAACCGCCGTAAATCACAGTATCAAAAAGTGGATCTACGCCATCACGGCTGGCTATCGTAACACTATTTCCAGTAGCTGAACCATTCTTACTGTAGCCGCCATAAAAACCTCCCCAAACCTTTCCCCAATCTCCGTCAATAAAATTACCGCCATTGATCACCAGCGTATTACCTGTGGCATCACCGTTACTTGTACTGTAACCGCCATAAATACTGCCATATTCCCCTGATGTAAAACTGCCGCCGTTTATTTCTACATAATTATTATTAACGTTACTTTTGCCGTAGCCGCCATAAACAGATTTTAATGTTCCTGCATTTATGATTACACGGTTCTCCTCTACAACACCACTGCCCTTACTATAGCCGCCATAAATGTTTGCATTGGCAGTACCGCTGTTAAAGGTAAGTACATTCCTGCGGACCGCACCGGCGCCGTTATCAATAAAGCCACCAATAACCATCTGAACAGAAGCGTTCTCCGTGATCGTTACCGTATTTTCTGTAACGTCACCACTGCCAGCCTCGATATAGCCGCCAATAACACGCCCCATTTGAGCTAAAACAGCATTACCGCCGACAATTACCTGGTTGGCTGTGACAGAGCCGTTTGCCCCGCTGCCGCCGTAAATATAATTTACCTTGGTATCTCCGGTAGCTGTAACGATATTTTTCTGAACAAGCGCATCATAATCACTATTCCCTCCGCAAAGATCTGATACTATCTTGCCGCCATTGCACACTATCTCATTTTCTTCAACGACCTTACTCCCGGCTGCACCTTTTCCACCATAAACAGGTCCGCTGATATCACTGTCTCTTTCTATCACGACTTTATTTTTTCTGACGCTGCTGCCGCCATCACCGCCGGTGATGCCTGCTGCAATACCGGCAATAGTAACAGTATTAGCCTCTACTACACCGCTGCCCGTAGTAAGACCACCTTTTATATAACGCACTTCAGCACCTTGTTCAATACTAATGCTGTTGTTTTTTACATCATTATCGTTCGCTGAAGTTTCTATTATCCCACCGGTAATATCCTTTGCCACTGCGCCAGCTACTACAGTAACTGTATTATCAGTCACGGCATTTGTAGCATCTGTGCCGCCATAAATACTTGTACTGCTGTTGTTTTCATCAATGACTACATCAGATCCGCTGCTGCTGTTGCCGATATAACAATCTTTCCATTCAACAAGCGTACCTCCGCTGTTAGCCCAAGCTGTATTATAGTTACAGCTGCTGAGCATTGCCCCTGCCAGCAATGCATTCAAAATTTTTTTGTTTAAAATTCTCCCATTTTTTCTCACATGCAACTCTCCTTGTATTATATACTCAGGGTTTAAAGATAACCCGCAAAACCAGCAGTCTGATATGTACCTCATAAAATAATACAGCTTTTAGCTAACTGCTCTTTATTTGCATCATATTTTTGATTTAAAATAATATTTTATTTGTAATAGTTTTATTTTTACCATTATAGCACTTCTGTACCCCCCACAAGACATACAGGAACTTTTTTACGACGCAGTTTGTTGCCGTTATTGCCCATACGGTTTGATAGCCGCCAAAGTTTTAAATTATTATCAGCCTACAACTACCATTACGGTGCAGCTTATTTATTAAGACCGCTTTCAATAAACAAAACCGCCTGCATTTTAAACAGGCGGTAAAAACAACAAAAAAACGCAGACTGTCAGAAACAGTCTGCGTTCAAATCACTTATTAAGTTTTATTTCAGCATTTCCAATACACATAAAGCGCTTAGAGTTTTAGAATCGAAGATATCTCCTTCCAGCACCATTTCCCTGACCTGCTGCGGCGTTAATTTTACGACATCGATAAACTCATCTTCATCAGTATGCTGGTCGTGTTTTTCCAAACCGCGCGCCGCATACAGGTGAATAACTTCATCAGTGAAGCCAGGTGTAGTAACGATAGAAGTCAGCCTTTGCCATTCCTTCGCACTATAACCGGTTTCTTCCGACAGTTCCCGCTCAGCACATACGTCCGGTTCTTCACCCGGGTCAAGTTTCCCTGCCGGGATCTCATACATTACTGTTCCCACAGGATAACGGTATTGTTTTACAAAAATAATACTGCCATCGTCTAAAATAGGAACAATAGCTACAGCCCCCGGATGATGGATCAGTTCACGTGTCGTTTCTCTTCCGTTCGGCAAGATTACCGAATCAATATTCACCTGCAGCAGACGTCCTGAAAATCCCACTTTACTGCAGATAAAGGTTTCATCTAAATTTGCCTGATGAATTTTTTTCATAGCTCTCACCTTGCCTGTTTATTTTTAGCAGCCGCTGCTAAAAGCTCTTTAGCATTAGCGTAGGCTACTTCGCTGACATTATCGCCGACTGTCATCCTCATCAGTTCCTGGATACGGCCTTCTTCATCCAGTACAGTCAACCCTGTTGAAGTTCGTCCGCCTGTACTTTCCTTGCGGATCAGAAGATGCCTGTCAGCAAAAGAAGCTATCTGTGGCAAATGCGTGATACACAGTACCTGTCCTACCTTGGCAATAACGGCGATCTTTTCGGCCATTTTCTGTGCGGTAACGCCGCCGACGCCTGTATCGATCTCGTCAAAAACCATTGTCGGTACACCGCTGGCATTTAGAAGCACCGTTTTAATAGCCAGCGCCACACGTGACAGCTCGCCGCCGGAAGCGACTTTTAACAAGGGTCTGATCGGTTCTCCCAGGTTAGCTGTAAACAGGAAGGTCAATTCATCCTTACCTGTTTTAGTCAGGGTGTCTTTAGCAGTTACCTCGATCTCAAACCTGCCTTCCGGCATTGCCAGATCATGGATATGTGCCGTAACTTTAGATGCCAGCCGCCCGGCATATTTAGCGCGCAGCTGAGATAAGCTTTGCGCCTGCTGTTCTAATTCACCTTTTTGCTGCGCCAGCAGCTGTTTGGTTTTAGCAATGTTGCTTTCCAGCTGCGCCAATTCATCGGCCTGCTGCTGTGCCTGCTCTAAGTATGCAGTGATCGCTTCATAGCTGTCGCCGTATTTTTTCTGCAGACGATACCACAGATCCAAGCGTTCCTCTACATAAGCTGCTCTTGCAGCATCATATTCCTCGCTGCTTAGATAATCGCTCAGCTCACGCCGGCATTCATCCAATGCGATCCAGCTGCCTTCCAGGCTTTCACACGCATTATGCAGCCGTTCATCATAACGCACAACTGCCGCCAGCTGATCTTTAGCTGCCGCCAAATTATCAAGAATACCTCTTTCGCTGTCAAGATATTCATGAGCACTGTTGACTGCTGTCATGATCTTGCCGCTGTTCTGCAGACGTTTTACCTCTTCCTGTAAGGCTTCAAGTTCGCCTGCTTCCAATGCGGCCTCAGTAATTTCTTTGATTTCCCATTCCAGACGGTCTAAAATGCGTTCCCGCTCACTGCCGGTTTGCTCCAGCTGTGTCAGCTTCGCCTGCGTAGTCAGATAGGCTGTATACAGCTCCCGATACGTTTTACGCACAGGAGCAATCTCTTCCCGTCCATACAAATCGACCAATGCCAACGGTGCATCAGACTTTAGAAGCGCCTGGTTTTCATGCTGGCCATGAATATCGACCAAAAGTTCGCTGAAGCTTTTGAGTACTGCCAATGGTACCTGCACGCCGTTAACTGTAGCCTGGCTTTTGCCGTTGGCTAAAATACGCCGCCTCAAAAA